>OJLB01000187.1_pt1 | contig 37755 bp, 30 predicted proteins | sample 1596861 | NCBI WGS metagenome assembly OJLB01 (sample SAMEA3904681, study PRJEB24821) | metagenome | biome: Builtin; feature: hospital; material: surface | place: USA | collected 2013-06-06
GATGGTACTACGCAAGTGGGAGAGTATGTCGCCGCCTTCTTATAAAAAGAGCAATTCATTTCTGAATTGCTCTTTTTTTGTTTTAAAGAATTGAGCTGTATATCATACTAAACAAAATGTCAAAGAACATGTTTTTTAGGCTGCAAAATTGTAGCTATTTTTGTTCTTAGGCAAATAGTTGTCTCTTAGTGGAACAACGTTGTAAAACTAATTCTGAATTAAAAAAGATATTATAGCTTGTGTTAGTTAGAGAGTAGATACAAGCTACAAATTTTCGTCACTATAGGGTGACATCTAACTTGTATTAGCATAAGAGAAATTTTGAATAAAAAATTAATGTGATAAGGCTTCACACACTCTAACAATAGAAATAAAAGCTAAAAAAGTAAGGATAGCATATAAAATAATTATATAAATAGTATAATTATTTTTTTTATATTGTTCATACAATTGAGATAAATCAGGAAAGTCTTTTATATCTCTTTTTTCTCCTTTATATAATACTATATTTTCAAATTCTTTTCCTTTCTGAAGTTCTTTTTCAAAATCATCTTTTTCTAATAAAATAGACTGAATGGAGTTTTTTTCATAAAAACCATATACTTCTATATTAGACTTATAATTGTTATTATTTTGCCTATTGTATGATTGAATTTGAGACTCGATAGAAAGTATTTTATTTTCTTCAAGAGATATATTGTAGTGAAGCTGTGTCTTGTTCAAATAAAAAACTTTTTGTTTATTTAAATTGGTTATAATTACTTTCTGTGATTGATAACTTAAATCAAGTTGTATAGGTGTTTCGCCTTTGAAATTGTTAGGCGTTATACTACCAATATATACTTTTGCTTTTTCAGGACTAGAAGTAATTGTAAAAGCTTCCTTTTTTATAGGAGTAATAACTGCAGTTTTAGTAAAAGGCTGTGTAGTATCACTCGTCTTTTCAAATAAACTTATTTTTTCTCTACTAGGCGAAGAACTATCAGAAAGCAGATGATTAAGATAAAAGTCAACGGAGGTTTGTTGTAATGATTTTAATCGTTGAACAAGAGGAGAACTCTGTGGACTTTGTAAATCTTTAGCTTTGAACAAAAAATTATCTTCGTCATTAAAACCACCTTGTAGATCTTTATTCCATAACTTTTTATCAAACTTAAGAGCTTCTAAAGCTGTAAGCAGTAACCAAAATGAAAATCGGTCTATAGTAGCATCATAATGGCTTTTATTGCGTTTAGGATGCTGAAAAGAAGAGTGTCCTATTTCTACAGCTTCTTCTCCTTTTAGGGTAGGAATAAACATAGGGTCATAATCTACCAATTTAAGGTTGATAGTGTTTGTTTCTTCTACCAGCACATTTCCTGATTGTATATCGCCGTGTGCTATACCCAAATCTTCTAAGCTATGACTAAGATTCATTAAATGATTTTGTAATTCAGTAATTTTATGATTATTATTAATAATAGAAGTTACATACTCATTTAGCCTTTTACCATATGACCATTCCATTACAATAATAGGGTAATATTCTCTTTTGATGTTAATACCCTCTATAAAAACTTTGTTTTTTAGCAAAAAAGGAGCATTTATATTACTTAAATATTTTGATATTGAAATATTTCTGTTTATATTTTGCAAGTTTCCCCCATTTATAAAGCAACGTAGCGCATAATCACAAGTTAGCTTTACATCACGGATTTTAAAAATAGTGGCAAAAGCCCCTGAGCCGTAATTAAATATCTTTATTGGGGTAGTTCTATTGGGTATAAACTCATATTTTGAGGGCAAGTTTAATATACTTGCTCCAAATTTCTTTATTTCAACTTCATATTCTGATACTAAAGGATAATTTTCTATATTCATATGCTATTCTTTCCAAAATTGTAAAGTATCTCAAAAGACTTTTTCTTTTGTCTTTGAGGGACTTATGAGTTTTTTTAACGAAATTGTTTTCTTTGAATCGTCAGGGAGCGTGATGTTTAACGAAATGCTATCAATACTTATAGATGTATTTTGAAGTACTTTATTTTTGCTTATGAGTGAATCTTTTAATGCTCTTTTCTCTGAATTAGAAAGATGAGCAGGATTTTTTACGACTATTTTTTTTGGAAAAACAAGATTCAATGTATCGGCTTGAGTTGCCATTATCATACGTGTAAAACTATAACTTTCATCATTATTCAATATATGAATACCTATTTCAGTACCTGCAGGATAGCTTACTTTCATCGGATGATACCATTTTCCGCTCGATTGTTCTATCTTAGCAATCATATTTTTATCAGCATATATAAATGCCTTTGCTCCTTTTGGGATATTGCCAGATATAACGGTGTCATCACTATCTATACGGTTAATAAAAAGAGGTGTAGGTAACGACTCCTGTATATATTCATATACTATGAATCCAGTCAAGGTTATACATAAGGCTACCACCAACCATTTATTTTTTTGTCGTAATTTTTGATATTGGAAGTTACTGTGGTTTAACTGAGACTGTAACTTATTTATTTCTCTTTTAGCATCATATATGTTCTCAACAGCTGCCGCAGTCTGATTGAGCATCGGTACATAGTTGAGATTATCTTCTTTAGAAAATGAAAAATCTAAAGGAGGCAAAAACTCAGTTACAGTACCCTGCTTTGAAGGTTCTATGATACAAATAGTGATATCATCTTCTTCTAACTTTTTAGTTTCCCATAAGTTTAAAATATATTGGTAAAAACTATCATATGAAGAAAGACTTAGTAAGGTATTAACTTGTTCTTTTTCCCTCAATAACAGTCGTGCAATAGCATCTGTAGCAAGAATGATTATATCATTAGCCTCAAGAGTAGTAGTAGCATCTTTAAATTGCCCTGTCATTACCTTATCTTCTAAAAGAGGCTGCGTTCCTAAAAAACCTTTATCATTCTCTAAATCATCTATGTTATTATGTGGGAAAGGGTGTATATTGTTCTTCCGAATCAAAAAACCACACACATCACCCGATGATATATATGCTAGCTTGTTATCAATGAACTTTATGCCCATAAAGGTAGCATAAGCTCCTTGTTGTTTTTTGCGTTCTCCTGCTAAGCGAAAAGCAGGATTATCTGTTTTAACACAAAAATCTTGCTGTTTAAAATTAGAGGCATAGCGTTTAAAATCCTCTATAAGATTTTTAGGAGTAAAAGTAGGTGTTCTTACGAAGTTATCAACTAATAATTTAGCCCATATTTCTGATTTAAACCCCTGAGTAGCTCCATCCGCTATTGCAAATACGCCCTGTGAGGCATTAAAGCTATATTTATCTTGTATTGAACTATATTCATATACAGAACGTTTATGCAGTTGAAATATTTTTGCGTCCATACTATTTATAAAGGATTACTACCAATGTTGAGGAAGTCCATTAGGTGTTTTGGACTACCATTAAAAACATAGCCTTTGGCTCCTTGTTGTACATTATAGCCCATATGGTTGGCTAATGCTACCATTTGAGGATTTAACTCAGTAGAAAGTTCAAAGAGTAAAGAAGCGTTCCTACGCATAGGACTATTATTAGGAAATAAAATACTATCCCCGTTTAATCCTGAAATATGAATATTAAAAATGTTTACCCCTCCGTAATTGGTATGTAAAGACTTTAGTTGTAGTACTTTCTTCTTAAGAATATTATCAAAAATTCCTCCGTCAGTAGCTTCACCATCGGTAATATTAATGACAATAGGAGGATGACAATCTCTATGATTTCCCCAGTTTATCCAAGCTTCACATACTCGATAAGCATTTTCAAAAGCACGCATCATAGGAGTATCAGACACTGCTTTTGGAGTTATCCATATCGGAATTCCGTTTTGTTCGCCAATAGCGTTTGTAAATACATCAGCTATAGATACTACCCAATGCCCTTGTAGACTACCTTCCCATGCAGGTTCTACAGCACTATAATGTCCACCATATCCTATAACTGATATTTCAAAACGATTTTTCACATTGCCATTAGAATCAAAACATTTAAGCCCCGTTTCAAAAATAATTTCATTAATAGCATCGGCTACTTTTTGGGCTTTTGAAATATTAGGGCTAAAAGGATCATTCATAGATCCCGACTGGTCAAGCAGATATATTACCAAACAAGGGAAAGTACTGCTAATCTGTAAGGTTTCTAAGTTATACATTTTTCGTTGTTGTTTAGAAGGTATTAATTTTTAGCATAAGGATTGTTTCCTTGAAATTCTTTATTTGAACTGTATGAACTTCCGTTGTTGTAATTGCTATTATACAAGTTGTCGTAGCTATTATTAGCATTTGTATACTGCTGATTGCTATTAACTGTATTATTATCAGTTGCGTTATGTCCGCCACTGTATGAAAAAACTTTATTGTTTTGCGGGGGGATAGGTGTATAATTATTAGTAGTAAAATTATTGTTATTACCTTTAGGATTTTGACCATATTGATTATTGCGCAGTTCACCTTCTGCAAATAAGAGCCAAAACCCATAAAGAGGTATTAGCTGATACCATCCGCTATTACCTAAATCGTGGCAACGTTTTGCTCCTTGAGCAAAGATAAACCAAAATGAAGGTAATAAAAAAATAAGAATAAAGATAGCATCACCTTTCGAAGCTTCGATTATTCCCATAAGAAATAGATAAATAATTGTATAAATAATTAGAGAAATTCCGTATTCAGTTCTACGAATACGTCCTTCAAATGAAAATGGTGCTTTAAACATAGTTAAAAAAAATAAATTATACTTACTCTGTTATAGGCTTTTCAGTTTCCGCCTTGTTGTTTATATAGGGACATAAAAAAACGCGGTGCATTCCTATTTGCTTATCATAGAATGCCCGACCAAAGGCTGATGTAAATAAGCAAAAGGAATGCCCACGTAAACGCAGGCATTTCCACTTCTACTTCCCTATTTACATCAAAAAAAATTGGTCGTTTTTCTATGATAGGAAAATGTAAAGCGAAACGCTAATATTTTTATGTCTTTATATCACACTATATTAATTACATTTAAATAGTGTTTAAATGTTCTTGGTTGCTTAATTTGGGTGCATAGTTACGATGAATATTTCTAATTAACAAATATTTTAACATTTATTTTTTTACAGAGGTGTGTAAGTTGTTTATTATCAGTGAAAAATAGATGGGAGGTTTGAGAGGGCTGGGAAGGCTGGGAGGGTTGGGACAGGTGGGACGAGTAGGACAGGTGAGACGAGTGGGGCAGGAGGGACAGGTGGGACGAGTGGGACAGGTGAGACAGGTGAGACAGATGGGACAAGTGGGAGGGCGAGCAGAAAGGGCGTTTGTTGGATGTTTGTTCTTTGTTAATTGTTCGCTAATTGTTCGCTTATCCTTCGCTTAACGTTCGGTGAGAGGCTATGTGATCTGGAAGTATAAAATTTGGTATTTATCATTTGTTATTTATAATTATTTTGTACTTTTGTGCGCTGATACTTTTTTAAGTTTTTTTGAATATGCAAAAACCTTTGATTTTAGTAACTAATGATGACGGTATTACTGCTCCTGGTATCCGTTATTTGATAGAGATAATGAATGAATTAGGCGAGGTGGTGGTAGTGGCTCCTGACTCGCCACAAAGTGGTAAAGGTCACGCGGTAACCTTAGATACGACTATGTATTGCGACCCAATGCCTTCTAAAAACGGTGCAACCCGTGAGTATGCTTGTAGCGGTACACCTGCTGACTGTGTGAAGATTGCTAAACACGAGGTACTAAACGGACGTATGCCTGACCTCTGTGTGAGTGGTATCAATCACGGGAGTAACGCTTCTATAAATGTGATATATTCGGGTACAATGAGTGCTGCTATCGAAGCTGGAACTGAAGGAATACCCGCTATAGGCTTCTCGCTATTAGACCCAAGTTGGAATGCTGATTTTTCGCAAGCACGTAGCTATATAAAACATATTGCTGAGAAGGTGCTTGCTAATGGCTTGCCTAAGGGTACAGTGCTTAATGTGAATATACCTAATCTTCACAAAGAAGAAATAAAAGGGGTGAAAATATGTCGTCAAGCGCGTTCGAGATGGATTGAGAGCTTCGATAAGCGTGTAAATCCACAAGGAAGGGTATACTACTGGATGACTGGTACTTTTGTAAACCAAGATGAAGGTACTGATACTGACCAATGGGCTCTTGAAAATGGATATATATCGGTAGTGCCTGTACAGTTTGACCTTACTGCTCATCAACATCTTCAAACACTACAGCAATGGGATCTATAAAAATAAATGAGGATAGGAGAGACCTTATTATTGGTTTTTTAGCAGGATTATTGGCTAATGCGTTGGCTATTTTGGCTTATGTGCTTATTTTTTCGAAGTTCAGCGTTCGCATTACTTTGTTAGATGCTTATTATAAAGGTTATCTGGGGAAACTTATAGCCTTAGGAGGTGCATTAGACCTTTTGGTGTTTTTCATTTTTTTGAATAGGAATAAAAATGAGAGCGCACGAGGGGTACTTATCGCTTCAACTGTATTGGCTTTTGTTATATTATTATTACAATTTACTTAAAAATCAACTATAAATATTATGAGGGTTAGAGAATATTTAGTATTTCTGTACCGTATTTTCTTGGTATATTTCTTTTATGCTATAGCACGTGGCTTGTTTATCTATTTTAATCACGATGTGATGGGTGATTATAGCGCTATTGACCTTTTCTACTATGGTCTGGCGTTTGATAACTGTGCTATAATGTATATCAATTTACTGTTTATACTGCTTAGTTTGTTACCTTTGTGGGTAAATACGCATCCGAAATTTCAGAAAGTGGTCTTTTGGGCGTATTTTATTCCTAATACGATAGCTTACACCACTAATTTTATCGATATGGTGTATTATCCATTCAGTAAATCGCGTCTTACTTCGGCTTCTTTTGCGGTTATTGAGCACGAACAGAACAAAACGACCTTATTTTTTACTTTCTTGGTAGATTATTGGTATATGTTTGTCGGTTTTATTTTGCTTATTGCTTTATGGGTATTTCTGTATAAGTTAGTGAAAATAAAGCCTGTGAAGGTTGAGAGAAAAGTACCTTACTATGTGTGGTCTGCGGTTTGCTTTTTAGGATTGGGTACACTGATAATGATGGCAATTCGCGGAGGTGGTTTTACTTCGGATACACGTCCTATTAATATGTTGGACGCGAGTAGGCACGTGAATATTACGGCACAGGCAGATGCGATACTCAACACGCCTTTCTGCCTTATACGTAGTATGGGAAAGAATAAAGGGTTTAAAGAATATCATTTGGTAGATGAGGCGTATATAGAAGGAAATATTAAGCCTATTAAGCAGTATAGCCGTGAGGTGGTAAAGAAACCTAATGTGGTGTTGTTTATTTTGGAGAGCTTTGGTAAGGAGTATTGGGGCTGTATGAATACTAAGACACATATTCCTAATTTTGAGAGTTATACTCCTTTCTTAGATTCGCTTGCACAGCATTCATTTGTGCTTGATAATGCTTACTGTACAGGGCGGCAATCTATACACGGAATCTCGTCTATGTTGGCAGGTATTCCCTCATTTCAGGTAGCTTATACTTCTTCTCCTTATGTGAAACAACCTACCCAGTCATTAGTTTCAATAGCTAAAGAGATGGGGTATGACACTTCATTTTTCCACTCGGCTCCTAATGGTTCAATGGGATTTTTAGGTTTTTCTAATATCTTAGGTTTTGACCATTATTACGGAAAAACAGAATATAATAACGATGCTGATGATGATGGACATTGGGGGATATGGGACGAGCCTTTCTTTCAGTATATGTGTAGGACTTATTCTGAGAAAAAGCAGCCTTTCTTTGGTACTATTTTTACGCTTTCGTCACATCATCCTTTTCAGATTCCAAAGAAATACGAAGGAAAATTTCCTGTGGGGCATTTGGAAATTCATAAATGTATAGGTTATACGGATTACGCATTGAAACAGTTTTTTGAATGTGCTAAAAAACAACCTTGGTTTGAGAATACGATTTTTGCTTTCGTAAATGACCACCCTAATCAGGTATATTACGATTTGTATAAAGAACCAATTACGGGTATGGGAGCTGCTATAATGTTCTATAGTGCTAACCCTAACTTAGTGCCTACTAGAGTATCTTCGGAAATAGCCCAACAGATAGATATTTACCCCTCATTAGTAGATTTGATGGGTTATCATAAGCCTTTCCGTTCTTGGGGGCGGAGTCTTTTTAGTAATGTAGCAGATGAAACACCTCGTGCTTTTATCTCGAATGCAGTGATGTACCAAATGATGCAGGGTAATTATATCTATATTATAGATGAAAATGCTAAAGTGAATGGTATTTATAAGAAAGAAGATGGGGCTTTGAAGGATAATCTATTGGGTAAGGTGGATAATGCTGAAATTCAGAAAGGTATTAAAGACCTTAAGGCTTTTATGCAGGATTATATGGATAGAATTATTAATCATAAATTAGCAAATTAGGTGCCAGCGGCACAAGCAAATAAATTAGCAAATGAAAAAGCGCGATGTTTCAAATGATAAACATCGCGCTTTTTTATGGTGAATTGCCTTTTGCCCTTATGAGGTTATTCGAGGGTCATTAGGTATTTTTCGGCATCGAGGGCAGCCATACAGCCTGAACCGGCAGCAGTAATGGCTTGGCGGTAGCGAGTATCGGCGGCATCACCTGCAACAAATACTCCTGCTACATTGGTGAGCGAAGTGCCCGCTACGTTTTTGATATAGCCTACTTCATCAGTGTTAATATAAGGTTTAAATACCTCAGTGTTGGGTTTGTGACCTATAGCTACAAAGAAGCCTGTAATAGGGATTTCATTTGTTTCATTAGTTTTATTATTGCGCACCTTAATAGCTGTAACTATTTGTCCGTCACCGATAATTTCTTCTGTTTCGGTATTGAAGAGTACATTTATTTTTTCGTTTTTCAATACGCGCTCTTTCATAATTTGAGAGGCACGGAACTCATCGCGGCGTACGAGCATTGTAACTTTGGCACAGATATTGGCTAAATATAGTGCTTCTTCGCAAGCAGAATCGCCTGCTCCTACGATAGCTACCTCTTGATTGCGGTAGAAAAAGCCATCGCATACGGCACAAGCTGACACGCCTCCTCCTGTTTGTAGATAGTGTTGCTCGGAAGGTAATCCTAAATATTTAGCAGAAGCCCCTGTAGCAATGATTACTGCATCGGCGTGGAGTTCTTTGTCGTCTACCCATATTTTATGCGGGTGTGCAGAAAAGTCGACCTTAGTAATCCACCCATTGCGAATGTCTGTGCCGAAACGTTTAGCTTGTTGTTCTAATTGCATCATCATTTCTGTACCCATTACCCCCTCAGGATAGCCAGGGAAGTTTTCTACCTCATTGGTAGTAGTGAGTTGTCCGCCAGGTTGTTCGCCTTGGTAAAGCACAGGGTTAAGATTGGCGCGAGAGGCGTAAATAGCGGCAGTATAGCCCGCAGGACCTGAGCCTATGATCAGGCATTTTATTTTTTCAATGTTTGCCATATTAGTTTATCCTTTTTTTAATTAATGGCGCAAAGATAGTGTATAATTGGCAAATTAACAAATTAGAAGATTCGCAAATTAGAAAATAGGTAAATTTGGCATAATCATTGCTTGTGAAAGAGTATGATTAGGAGTAGGGGCGATAGAGGTAAAAAGTGCTTTTTGTATACTGTTGAAAATCAGTGTTATATGGGTTTGGTGATGGAAAAAATGAGTTTTTAGGGTTAAAAAAAAGCTAAAAATGAATGTTATTTCATTTAAAACTCCTATATTTGCGCCTTGCATAGAATAGCGTATGTATAGAATATTATATATCACCGGAATACTATTGATGGTGCAATTGGCATCAGCACAGCGGTATGAAGTAGGGGTATTTTTAGGCGGAAGCAACCCTATATCAGATGTTGGGAGTACTTATTATGTATATCCTAACCAAGCAGCCTTTGGCGGTCTTTTTAAATGGAATTTTCACCAGAGGATGGCTCTCAGGGTGCAGGTTAATAAATCATCATTGAAAGGTGATGATGCACAGTCGGATATACCAGGTAAGATTAACCGTCAGTTCTCGTTTAAGAGCGACTTGACTGAACTTTCTGTAGGAGCGGAGTTTAATTTCTTCCGTTTTAGAATCAAAAACTTATTAGATAAGCCAATGACCCCCTATCTCTACATAGGAGCCGCTGCTTTTTGGCACGACGATTTGTATTTTGAGAAGGCTGTTACTCCACCAGTAGAGGCTACTGATACTACTAAGCGCACGCTCAGTTATACTTTCCCTGTGATTTTAGGAGTAAAGAAAAAGATAACCATGCGGCTTATTTTAGCAGGTGAAGTAGGTTTTAGATACACACTTACTAATAATTTAGATGGTAGCTTACCGAAAGAACGACCTTTTTCATTTGGTAATAAAGCTAGCAATGATTGGTATACATTTACAGGTTTAACTCTTACTTATACGTTTGGAGAAGAGCCTTGCTATTGTAGAAAATAGAGTTTAATATATGGAAATAACAAAATACCCTGAACATTTAGCCATTATAATGGATGGCAATGGACGTTGGGCTAAGAAACAAGGGTTGCTCAGAGCATTAGGACACGAAAAAGGGGCGCAAAGTGTGCGCCAAGTGTTGGAATATTGTGTAGAGCACCACATTCCTTATTTGACACTCTATGCTTTTTCAACAGAAAATTGGAATAGACCCGCATTGGAAGTGAAGGCTCTTATGGAACTATTAGTAAAATTCTTGAGAAAAGAAGCTGATGAGTTAGATAAGAACAATGTGCGGCTGAATATGATAGGTAACTTAGAAAGGTTTCCTGAGAAAGTAAAGAATACACTTGTAGGAGTGATAGACCGTCTGAAGCACAACACAGGTACTACTCTAACCTTGGCTTTGAGTTATGGAGCGCGTGAGGAGTTGCTGACAACAATAAAACGCATAGCTCAGCAAGTGGAGCAACAACAGCTAAAAGTTGATGCTATAAACGAAGATATTATACAACAACATCTATATACGTATGATTTGCCTAATGTAGACTTACTTATCCGCACCAGCGGAGAGTACAGAATTAGCAACTTTCTACTGTGGCAAATAGCATATGCTGAACTTTATTTTACTGATGTACTATGGCCTGATTTTACCAAAAAACATTTGGAAGAAGCCCTCATTAGTTATCAAAATAGAGAGAGACGATTTGGAAAAATTAGCGAACAACTTAAGTAAAACTATGCTGAAAAAGATTTTATTACTAGCATTCATAGCTGTTTGTAGTTTGGTGAATGCTCAAGAGGAAGAAAGAATATCATTAGGACAAGGAAGAAAATATACTATTGGAGGCATTGAAGTAACGGGTGCCAAACGTTATAATGAGCAAACTATTCTTACCACATCGGGATTGAGAGTGGGCGATGAGATAGAGATACCAAGTGAAAAGTTCAGTGCCATCATTCACAAATTGTGGAGCTATAAGTTGTTTAGCGATATTAATATTTACATACAACGAGTAGAGGGGAATAAGGTATTTTTAGAGTTGGCTATTAAAGAGACTCCTTCGCTTATAGATGTGAAAGTGTCGGGGGTTAATCAGAAAAAAGCTGAGACATTGCTTAAAGATGCTGATCTAAAAAAAGGAGTGAAGGTAAATGAGAGTCTTATAGCTAATACTAAGAACTATATTACAAATAAGTATAAAAAAGATGGCTACTTCAACACTAAAGTAACTATTGATACAAAAATAGATACTACTGATGCCAATGGGGTAGATATGCTTATACACATAGATAAAGGTAGTAAGATAAAGATAGAACGTATCACTTTTGAGGGGAATAAAGAATTTGATGCGGCTAAACTACACAAAAAGCTTAAAAAAACTAAGCAAATACGCTTTGGACGTTTTTGGAAGCGCTCGAAATATGTGAAGAAAGATTACGATGAGGACTTAGTAGGACTTATTGATTTTTACAAAGAGAAAGGATATAGAGATGCGCGTATAGTGAGTGATACACTCATCAGAAATAAAAACGGAAATATTGACTTGAAGATAGCGTTAGAGGAGGGAAAACGTTACTATTTTGGAGATATACGCTTCTTAGGTAACTCAGTATATAACGACCGAGTACTCAATCAAGTATTAGGGATAAAGAAAGGAGATGTCTATAATGGTGTATTGTTAAAGAAACGCATACAAGACTCTACCAATCCAGATTCTGAAGATATTTCTAACTTGTATCAGAACAGTGGTTATCTTTTTTCGCAAGTACATCCTGTAGAAACCTCAGTGGTGAATGATACGATTAATTTTGAAGTGCGTATACAAGAAGGCAAACCAGCTTACTTCAATAAGATTTCGGTAGTAGGAAATGAAAAGACTAATGACTATGTGATATATCGAGAGCTTCGTACACGTCCTGGATACCTATATAGTAGAGAGTCAATAATACGTACATTGCGGGAGTTAGGACAAATGCAACTGTTTGATGCACAGAATATGAATCCTGAGCTGAAGAATGCAGACCCTAATGCAGGTACTGTAGATGTTGAATATAATCTAACAGAGACAGGATCAAGTCAAGTGCAACTACAGGGAGGTTATGGAGGCGGTTCGTTTATTGGAACCGTAGCACTCTCTTTCAATAACTTTTCGATAAAGAATCTTTTCAATCCTAAGGCATATACTCCGGTGCCTATGGGTGATGGACAAGCTCTGTCGCTTAGTGTGCAAGTAAGTAGATACTATCGCACTTATGGGTTTTCATTCTCTGAGCCTTGGATGGGAGGAGAACGCCCTGTACAGTTTTCGGTATCGTTTAGTAGAACAGAACAGTTTGGTTATAACTACCGTAGCTATGATGTAGATAAAAGTAAGCGTGTATATATAACAGGTGTGAGTGTTGGTTTAGCAAAACGCTTACGTGTGCCTGATGATTATTTTCAAATTGCACATAACCTAAGTTATCAGCATTACGACTTACAAGATTACAGCAACTTTGGTGTGTTTACATTTAAAGATGGTCGTTCTAACTCATTTGCTTACACGATTTCTCTATCAAGAAATTCGAGTGGTCCTAACCCCATTTATCCGATGTCGGGTAGTAGCTTTACTATCAGTGCTAAGTTGACCCCTCCTTATTCTCTCTTTAATGGAGTAGATTATGGAAAATTATTAGAAGAACGCGCAGAAGCAATAGCAGATAATGATTCGGATAAGTTGTCATTAGTAGATCAGAAGCGATTCCGCTGGTTAGAATTTTACAAACTGAAGTTTTCATCAGCTTGGTATACCAATTTATATAGTAAATTTGTATTAAAATTTGGGGCAGACTTTGGTTACTTAGGAGCGTATAACAGCAAACGTGGTGTAGTACCTTTTGAACGATTCTTTATGGGTGGTGATGGATTAGGCTACTACAATATGGATAGCCGTGAGAATATACAAATGCGAGGTTATGAAAACTACGCACTTTCGTCAGATGACGGAGAGACCGTATATAACAAATACTCTTTAGAGTTGCGTTATCCTATCACTCTTAAGCCTATGGCATCAATTTACGGTTTGCTATTTGCTGAAGGAGGTAATGTATACAACGGCTTAGGTAACTTTAATCCTTTCCAGATAAAACGTTCAGCAGGTTTAGGACTCAGACTCTTTATGCCACAGTTTGGTATGTTGGGTATTGATTTTGGTTATGGTTTTGACAATCCAGCAAATGCTAATACACGCAGTGGTTGGCAAACACACTTTATTTTTGGTCAGCAATTCTAATTTTTGGTACGATATTTTCTATGAAAAAGTTACGAACACTAATTTTGCTACTACTTGCAACAGGGAGTTTAGCATATTCGCAAAAGCCTTCACGAATAGGCTATGTGGATATGGATTACATACTTTCGCACTTAGAAGATTACAAAGTAGCGAGTGAGCAATTTGCGCTTCAGGTAGCACAGTGGGAGGCAGAAATAGAAAAACGTCAGGCCAAAATAGACGCAGAGGAAAAGCAATTGGAAGCTGAGCGAGCACTGCTAACACCAGAGCTGATTAAAGATAAGGAGGAAGAGATAGCCTTGCTAAAGCATAACCTAAACGCTTATAAAGAACAAAAATTTAATGCTGAAAAAGGTGAATACATATCGCAGAAGTTTATGTTGGCAAAGCCTATACAAGACCAAGTTTTTAACATAGTGCAAGAGATAGGCAAGATGCGCAAGTATGACTTTATATTTGAGAAAACTGATGCTACAATGCTTTTTTCGAACGAGCAGCATAACTTGAGCAAGGTAGTGCTACGTGCTCTGAAGAAAAAAGATAATGCAGAAGATCGCAATAAAGATATGGCAGAACTGCTAAAAGAAAGTTACGATTTTGAGTTCGTAGAAGAACGAGTGAAAAAACGTAAGGAAGCAGAGAAAGCCCGTGAGGAACGCCGTGTGCAGTATGAACAAGAGCGTCTCCGCAAGACAGAAGAGATGAAACAGCAGCGCGAGAACCTAAAAGCGCAACGTGAAAAAGAGCAAGCAGAACGCCAACAAAAATTGCAACAAGAACGTGAAGCACAGAAAGCGCAACGCGAAAAGGAATTGGCAGAACGCCAACAAAAGTTACAACAAGAACGCGAGGCTCTGAAAGCACAACGTGAAAAGGAATTAGCAGAACGTCAACAAAAATTGCAACAAGAGCGTGAAGCACAGAAAGCACAACGCGAAAAGGAACAAGCTGAAAGAGTGAAAAAACAAATGGAGGCAAAGACACAAACGCCTACAACAAAATAGTAAAAACTTAATAACTAATATATTAAAACGATGATGAGAAACATTAGAACGCTGATGGTAGCAATAGCCTTATTTTTTGGGGCTACAACTATGCTAACTGCCCAAGTAAAAATAGCTCATATTGATGTGCAAAAACTCTTGGAAGAAATGCCTGAAAGAAAATCAATAGAAGCTCAATTGAAGAAATTAGAGCAAGGCTATACAGCCGATATTCAGGCAGCTATAAAAGAACTACAGGCCAGAGCTGATAAATATCAGAAAGAAGCAGCAGCACTTACAGAGGCACAATTGAAAGCACGTGAGACAGAATTTCTAAAAAAATCAGAAGAAATTCAGACAATGGAAAACAACATTCGTCAGTCTCAGCAAACAGCTGCCCAAAACTTGCAAAAGAAGCAACAAGAGTTAGTAGAACCTTTGCTTAAAAAAGTAAAAAGCTCTATTGAAAAAGTGGCTAAAGCAAAAGGAGTACAATATGTATTAGACTCAAGTGCAGGTTCAAGTGTGATAGTAGCTTCAGGAGAAGACCTATACAGTAGTGTAAAGAAAGATTTAGGATTTTAAGAATAGGAATAAAATTTTTAGAAAAAGTGTTCATTCTTTGAACACTTTTTTTTATTTTTGCAGTTCCAAAACTACTTTTCAACAATGAAAAATGCTGAGCTTTTGACGGCACCTATAGGTTTATTTGATTCGGGCGTAGGAGGTACTACTATCTGGAAAGAAATTAATGCTTTGATGCCTAATGAAAATACACTTTTTTTAGCAGATAATAAAAATGCTCCTTATGGAGAGAAAACTAAAGAGGAAATAATAGCTCTATGTGATGCTAATACTCAATTTTTGCTCAATCATAACGCAAAAATAATAGTAGTAGCTTGCAATACAGGTACTACTAATGCGATAGCTTATCTTAGAGATAAATATAAACAGGTACCTTTTATAGGTATTGAACCAGCTATTAAGCCTGCAGGTTTGCAGAGTATTACTAAAAAAATAGGAGTATTGGCTACTCGTCGTACCCTCACAAGCGACCTTTTTGCTAAAACAAGTGAGCACTTAAAACAAGAAGAGAAAATAGAAATTATAGAGCAGGTAGGCGAGGGGTTGGTAGACCTTATAGAAGCAGGACAGATGGAAAGTGCTAAAATGACAGCCCTGCTACAGAAATACCTACAACCAATGGTAGCAGAAGGAATAGACTACCTTGTGTTAGGATGTACACACTACCCTTACCTGCTGCCCCAAATACAACGATTTATTCCTGCTTCTATCAAAGTGATTGATTCAGGTTATGCTGTAGCACGGCAGACGCGCAATATACTTGCTCAATATCACTTGCTAAATGAAAAACAGGATTATGTAGCGACTCATAAGTGGGTAACTAATGGTAATCTGGAGATATTGAAACAGTTTGCTGAATATAAAGACGAAAAAAAACACTCTATCGAAGTTTTAAAACTTTGATAGAGTGTAAGATAAAAAAGATTATATTGCTTTATTTTTTAGGGATTTTGATGTAATAAGTTTTACCTTCTTTGTTGTCAAGCTTTCTGTCGCGTAACCAAGGGTTATATATCTTCAAATCCTTGTAAGTTATATTATATGTTTTTGCAAAATCAGTCAGATTTTCAATAGTAGAATCTATCATAACATTATAAGTAGGTAGTTCATTGTATAGGTGCTTCTTCTCAAAGATAAAACCATACTTTTTAGGGTGTTTCATAATTTCTTTTACTGCTAAAATACGAAATACATAGCGAGAAGTTTCAGTATTAAGCCATAAGTCATAGTAATTATTAGTCTGCTGAAAAGAGGTTTGTTTGTTCATACCAGCTATGCCAGCGTTATAAGCAGCAGCTGCCATCGTCCAACTTCCAGTGCTACGTTTTGCTTTTTTGAAATAGTCGCAAGCAGCTTGAGTTGCTTTTTCTATATGGTAACGTTCATCTACTTGGTCGGTTACTTCTAAGCCGTACTCTTGAGCAGCTGCTTTCATAAACTGCCAAAAGCCACTAGCTCCAGAGGGTGAAACAGCATTGGTTAGTCCACTCTCAATAATAGCTAAATACTTAAAATCATCGGGAATATTATTGCGTTTGAGGATAGGTTCGATAATAGGAAAATACTTATTAGCTCGCTTTAGAAGTAGCAATCCATTAGACTGCCAATAAGTATTGACGAGGAACTCTCTATCTAATCGTTCGTAAACATCAGGGTCTTCAATGGGAACTCTTTCACCAGCGAAATCTAAATTCTCGGGTAAATCAATGGCATAGACTTTGTAGTTGCTAAATGTCTCTTCACTTATAGGAGACACCTCATTATCGGGGGAAGTAGTAGCTACCTCGGCTTCCGCTTGTTCGTAAATGTTGCGTTCTTCTTTTTTTACAGACATAGCATTGACAAGAAAGCCAGAAGTAAGTATAACTCCACCGCCTATTAATAGATGTTGTATTGAAGGTTTCATTTTTATTATTGTTTATTGCTGCAAAGATAATAAAAAAAATTGAGTAGCAAATTTTCTTTTTTTGTTCTTACTTTTTTTACTACTTTTGCACTTTCAAAATTTATATTTTTTTAACTCTTACTTATGAAAAGAATTATTTTATCTGTTATCGCCTTTTTACTTGTGGGCTATGCATTTTCGCAAACAGATACTTCGGGCAGAACCCTTTATCGCGCTACTGCTGAAAAGAAAACAGCATTGAAGCATACTAAACTAAAGGTGAGTTTTAATTTTGACAATCAGACACTTAATGGGGAAGAATGGCTGACTGCCGCTCCTTATTTTTATCCAACAGATAGTTTGATTCTCAATGCTAAATCGATGTTGATACACACTGTAGCGATAGATAATAAAGGTAAACAGCAACCACTTACTTATCAGTATAAAGAAGATTTGCTGAAAATAAAATTAGATAAAACTTATCAGAAAGATGAGGATTATACTATCTACATTAAATATACAGCACAGCCTGAAAAAGTACTTGATAAGGGCTCTCTTGCAATAACAGATACTAAAGGATTGTATTTTATTAATCCAAAAGGAGAAGCTGATAAGCCAATGCGTCAGATATGGACACAAGGAGAGAGTGAAGCTTCTTCTTGTTGGTTCCCAACTATAGACCGTCCTAATCAGAAGACTACACAAGAAATAGAGATGATAGTGCCAGATAGTTTTGTGACCCTTTCTAATGGAGTACTTAAAAATTCGATAAAGAACAATGGTATGCGTACTGATCATTGGGTGATGGACAAACCACATGCGCCTTATCTATTCTTTATGGGAGCAGGAGAATTTGCTGTAGTGAAAGATACTCCTTGGCGTGGAAATGTACCCATAGAGTACTATGTAGAAAAACCATACGAATCAGTAGCTAAGAAAATATTTGGCAATACCTCAGAGATGATAACCTTTTTCTCAGAGCGATTTGGATATGATTTTCCATGGCAGAAGTATGCTCAAATAGTAGTACGCGAATTTGTGACTGGTGCAATGGAAAATACTACAGCTGTAAGCCACTCAGAGACAGCTTATCAGACAGCTGAAGATTTAGAAGACCAAAATCATTGGGAGCCTATCATAGCACACGAGTTGGTGCATCATTGGTTTGGTGACTTGGTGACTACAGAAAGTTGGGCAAACATTACAGTGAATGAATCATTTGCTAACTATTCAGAATATCTATGGCTTGATCATAAATATGGTAGAGATGTAGCAGATGAGCATTTATTGAATGATATGCGCCAATATCAGCATCGCCCTACTGATTTTAGTAAAGACTTAGTTCGATTTGGATATGACCGCCAAGATGATATGTTTGATTTGGTATCTTATAATAAAGGAGGAGCTATCCTTAATATGCTACGTGATTATTTAGGAGATGAGGCGTTTTTTGCAGGAGTTGCAGATTATTTGAAAACTAATGCTTATGGTACTGGAGAAGCTCATCAATTGCGACTTTCATTAGAAAAAATAAGTGGGAAAGACTTAAACTGGTTCTTTAATCAGTGGTATTTTGGCAGTGGGAATCCTTTGATAGATGTAGTAAAGAAATACAATGCTGCAACTAAGAAGTTGACGGTGAAAATAGTACAAACACAAGATGAAAAAATACTATTTCAGTTCCCATTAGAGATAGATGTTTATGAAAATGGTAAGCGAGTACGTCATAAAGTGTGGGTAGATGCCCGCAAAGAGAATAGTTTTACTTTTTCGGTAGCTACTACGCCAGAATTAGTGGATATAAATCCGCGAGGAGTGATAATTGCAACTGAAAACAATAATAAATCATGGAAAGAATATTTATATCAATTGCAACACGCTACTGATTATAAGAGTAGAATAGAGGCGGTAGAAGCTACCACTGCTACAGAAGGGAAAGAGATTCTATTAACGGCACTGAAAGACCCTTTCTTCAAAGTAAGAGAAAAAGCTTTGCAAAAGCTTATTAGCTATAAGCTTACTCCTAAAGAATTACAAATGGTAGAGAAAGTAGCAGAAACAGATAGTGCCAATCTTGTGAAAGCAGCTGCTATATGGGTATTAGCAGCAACCAAGGATAAGAAGTATTCACCTATATTTGAGAAGGCCTTATCTATACCTTCAGGAGCTATAAAAAATGCAGCACTTAATGGGATAGCACGTACAGAACCAGCAAGAGCAAAGAACTTTTTAGAGCAAGCTAAACCTGAAGATTATACTGTAGACGAGTTAGCAGGCTTAGCAAGTGTAATAATTGATAACAAAATGGAGAAGTATCTGCCTATTATGCTGCCTTATTTCGTCTATTATCCATTTTTAGAAAGAGACACTCCTGAAACTTCAGCTAACTTTAAAAAAGGCTATCAGTGGGCAATGAGTTTAGACAATACTCAATTGGTAGAAAGCATTTATAATCCGTTGAAAGATATAGCTAAGGAAATGGAAAATCCTGTAGGAAAGAAAATGCTTTTAAGTGTTTTAGATGAAGGAATTGCTATTAAGAAAGGGCTTACGCAAACAGAATCTTTAAAGAAACAGATAAAACTATTAGAAGAGATAAAAACACTATTTAAATAATAATCTATAATGAATAAAATAGTTCTTATGGCTGTAGTTTGCGGACTTATGTTTGCTTGTCAGCAGCCAACAAATAAAAAAGTAACAGAAAAAGTTGTAGAAACAGAAGAAAAGCATAAACTACAGTTAGTATATAGCAATTTGGTGGATACAGAATCTCAACAAGAAGTACAACAAGCTCTTGCTGCAGCGGGAGTGTCTACTAAAAATATAGGAGATTTTTTGGAGAGTGTAGCTTTATTCAATAATACAGTTGGGATAAAAGTAGGTTTAGTGCCGCAAGGTTATGCTACTATCGACTCTTTGTTACCACAGTATGATGAAGCTGCAATTCAGAGCCAATGGACGCGTAAATATCCTATTTTTCAAGGCTATAACTGTAGGATAACTTCGTTTACTCTATTACGTGATTTTGTAGCAGTGGCTACTCCTATAACAAGTGTATCTACTGATGATGAAATACTTTTTATAGACAAAGAAGTATTACATACAATACCTAAAAAATATTTTACAGCAGAGGATGAAGCCCGTTTTTGGGCTTTATTTTCCTCTATGCCTACAAAAAATACTAAAGAAGTAGCATCTCATTTAGCTACAGTACAACACGTTTGGAAAGAAAGAGGTATTAGTTTTCCTAAAAAAGATGACCCTATGAAGGCCTCATTTATTTCAGTCCTTTTTCATTCACAACTCAGTACAGATGAGAATATCCTTTTTGTGGGACACGTAGGCGTATTAGTACCTCTTAAGCAAGGAGGAATATTATTTGTAGAAAAGCTTGCTTTTCAAGAACCTTATCAAGTTATAAAGTTCCAGAACCGAACAGAATTAAGCGATTATCTAATGAATAGGTATGATGTAGAGTGGGATCAGCCTACTGCTATTCCCTTTATAATGGAAAACGATGCTTTATTAGAAGGATATCGTGCCAATCCGTATAAAAAGAAGTGAGAAATCACTTCTTTTTTTATTATCTAAAGTAGTATTCTAATACTTTTAGCTTTAATATATACTGATACTTCGCTTTTACTGATTCATTTTGAGCGTTTTCATACTGATACTTCGCCTGATTAAAGTCAAAAGTATTCATCAAACCTACATCGTGGCGTTCTTTTGCGTAGTTAAAAGATTGTTTTTTTGCTAAAGCAGTCTTTTCAGTAGCTTCATATAGCTTTTTAGCATTAGTAGCATTGGTATGCGCCTGATAACTGTTCTTTTCTAAAGTAAGTTCTGCCTGCTCTTTTGCATATTGAGCTTTTAATAGGTTTAGTTTCTGACGTTTTACATTTGTTAAGGTAGAAAATCCATTAAAAATAGGCACTGATAGCGAAAAACCAGCATACATCCCTTTATTTAGGTCTATCTGATCCCAAAAGTTCAAATATTTATTCTTCGTCCAACGAGAGCTGTATCCCCATTGTGCTGAAAGTCGAGGAGAGTAAGCAGCTTGTGCGCTTTGTAGTGCATTTTTAGCCAATAAAATATTACTATCAGCTATTTTCACATCACTCATTACTTCTTTAGCATGCAGATAGATTTCTTGAGGGTTTTTTACAAGTATTTCTTCTGAAGGATGTTCAAAAGTAGGGTCTGCAATATCAAAATCTTGGTAGTTTTTCAGCAAAAGTAACTGAGCTAATCCCATTTTAGCGATAAAAAGAGCATTTTCAGTAGCAATAATCTGCTGTTCTTGGGTTAACAATTGTGCTTCAGCTTCATAAATATCGCCTTTGGGTAGAGAACCGGCTTCTATTAGATTTTTGGTGCGCTCTACGCTCTCTTCCGATACCTCACGTTGTGCTTTTAGGTTTTTTATTTGTTCTTTATAGCTCAATACTTCGGCATAAGCATTAATAATCATCAGTACAATATCTTCTTTTACTTTCTCAAGCTGATATTCGGATGCCATTTGGTTTAGGGTAGCACGTTGTAGTTTACGCCAGTTTTGCAGCCCTGCGAAAAGTGTCATCTCAGCCCCAATACCTCCTGAAGCTGATTGAAAAACCGTATTTTCGTACTGGTTTGTCACAGGGTTGATGTTCTTCCCACTGTTGAAATTGTAAGACAAATTACCATTTATTGAGGGCAAAAAAGCCCCTTTAGCCTGCAAACGGTCTATGTCTGTAGATTTTAAATCAATTTCAGATTGTTTAATAGAAAGGTTGTGCTCTTTGGCATAACTGATACAGTCGTCTAATGTCCAGAGAGTTTGCGAGTAGCCCATAAAGGGCAAGCATAAGGCGAAAAATAGTGTTCTCATTATTTTATGTATTCTATGGGTTTGGTTTTCTTTAAGATAATCACAGCTATATGCTCAGAGCCATCTTCATCTTTTCCGGTAAAAGTAAGTGTAAGAAGGTCATTTTCTATAGCAAAAGTATTGTTTAAGTCGCTTTCTTCTTTTCGTATGATATGATTTCCCTTTACTGTATACATATCTTTGTTAGAATTGAGTATTACGCACCTACCATCATATATTTTATAGTAATTTTCAATAATTTCGTTAGCAGTAAAAATGAAATGACTCTGTTTCTCACAATCAGTTAGAGTAATTTCTAAATTATCCAATCGTTGTGATATAATTGTCCACGTACCAATAAGTTCTTCAGCACGAGAGTGTGGGTATAATTCCTTTTCTTGCGAAAAAGAACATAAAGTGCTAAAAATGAGTAATATAAATAGGAGTAGGTATTTCATAAATTCTGATGCTTCTATGAATTGTGATTACAAAGGTACAAAATAATTGTCAATTAACAATGAACAATAGATATTTTTTTGTAACTTTGCCTTTAACTGAAAATAATTGCTAAGAAAATGAATTATATAGAATACAATTTTACAATAACCCCAATGGGGATAGCTTCAGAAATTTTAGTAGCTGAGCTGGCTGAAGTAGGTTTTGAGAGTTTTGTAGATACTGATAACGGACTGTTAGCATATATACAAGAACCTCTTTGGCATACAGCTATTCTCAACGATATACAGATACTACAGAGTGATGAATTTCAAATTACTTACACTTTTAAGACTATTGAACAGGTCAATTGGAATGAAGAGTGGGAAAAGCATTTTGAGCCTATTACCATAGAGGGGCTTTGCACGGTTCGGGCTACTTTTCATCCAGCAGCCTCTACTCCTTATGAGATAGTAATTGATCCTAAGATGAGCTTTGGCACAGGGCATCACGAAACTACTTATATGATGCTACAATTCCTACTAAATGAAGAACTTACCAATAAAAAAGTACTCGATATGGGTTGTGGTACTAGTGTGTTAGCTATTATGGCAGCTAAGCGAGGCGCTACCGATATTACAGCAATAGACGTAGATGAGTGGTGTGTAGAAAACTCAATAGAAAACGTTCAACGCAATGGTTGTGAATATATACAAGTACAACTTGGTGATGCTTCTTCGTTGGCTAACAAAAAGAATTTTGATTTGATTATAGCCAATATCAACCGCAATATTCTTCTTGCCGATATTCCTCAGTATGCTCAATCGCTCAAAGCAGGCGGAACTCTTTTGCTTAGTGGTTTTTATGAAGAAGATATACCTCTTATTCGTGAAAAAGCCGAAGCACACAGTCTGCAATATGTAGAGAATTTAGAGCGCAATAAATGGGTAGCAGTAAAATTCAAAAAACAAGCCTAATGAATACTTTTGCTGAAAGAGTTATTAATTTCAACACGCATTTAGTGTATGAGAAATCGCTGCCCAATGGTTTTGCAGTGCTCAATCCTTATGTTGATAATCCTGAAACAATGCAGGTGATGCGTGCTTTTTATGAGAAGTTTTATAAAGATAATCAACAGCGAAAGTTTATCATAGGTATCAATCCTAGTAGGCATGGAGCTGGGGTTACAGGGGTACCTTTCACTGATACTAAGCGCTTAGAGAGCGAGTGTGGCATACCTATGCACTCTGCTCATACCCACGAGGTGTCGTCTGTTTTTGTGTATGATATGATTAAACAGTATGGTGGGGTAGAACGTTTTTACAAGCAGTTTTATATTAATTCTCCCTTTCCTTTAGCTATTGTACAGAAAGCCAAAGACGGCAAATGGCTTAATGCCAATTATTACGATGATACAGCTCTTTTTTTGGCAGTAAAAGATTATATGATTGAAACGCTCAAAAAGCATATAGCTATGGGGTTAGATACTCAAAAAGTATTTGTTTTAGGCAAGAAAAATGCTACTTTCCTCCATAAACTCAATAAAGAAGCCTCTTTGTTTGGCAAAATGGTAGTTTTAGAGCATCCTCGCTATATAGAGCAGTACAAATCAAAAGAAAAACAACTGTATATTGATAAGTTTATAACCGAATTTTCAGAATAATAAAATAAAAACCAATATGAAACCACATTATGCAATACTTATGATTTTGAGCAGCTTTATAGCTTGCAAAACATCAACATCTGTTAGTAGCCCTACCGAAGTAGAGGTTCGAAGTAACCATCAGTATGCCTTCCCTAAGGATACGTATCACTTTCATCTGTCACAAACTTCAGAGAAGGTGCTATATATCTCTAATCACGACCAAACTAACCCTAAAAAGGTCGCTTTATACTTAGAAAATCTAAAAGATGTAGTGATTGACGGCAATAATAGTGATTTTATCTTTCACGGCACTATACTCCCCATAGTACTCAAGAATTGTACTAATGTCACGCTCAAGAATTTTTCCATTGATTTTGCTATTCCTCATTTTCGACAACTGCATATTACTGAGGTAGATAAGGCACATAATACGGTTGTAGGCAAGCTTTATCCTGAGGGTAATTACAAAGTAGAAGCTGGTAAGCTCCTATTTTGTGGTGAGGATTACGAAGAGCAGCCTATGGGCGGTATGCTTTTTACTCCAGATAAGCGACTTACTTACCAGCGGGCAGATGTGTCTTTCAATCCTACTAAAGTTACAGAATTGTCTCCTAATGTGTTTAAAATAGAGGGAATGGGGGCAGCGCCTCGCATAGAGAAAGACGAGCGTTTTGCACTGCGCAATTATGGGCGACCTACGCCAGCTATTTTTATTACTGAGAGTAAAAATATAAAGTTAGAGAATGTTACAGTACATAATGCCTATGGAATGGGGCTTTTGGCACAACTTACTGAAAATATTACCCTCAAAGGCTTCAAGGTAGCTATAAAAGAAGGTTCAGAGCGTTTTTATACTACCCAAGCTGATGCTACTCACTTTTCAAGCTGTAGTGGTGTCATTCGTTCTGAAGGGGGACTTTATGAGGGAATGGCAGACGATGCTATTAATGTCCACGGTACGTACCTCAAAGTCATAGCTCGTCCCTCTCGTAATACTATCACAGCAAAGTATATGCATCCTCAATCGTGGGGTTTTACTTGGGGAAGAACGGGAGATGAAGTACAGTTTGTTGCTGCCAAAACGATGGAAACCATAGGTGATAAAACGTATCGTATTCAGTCTATTAAACCTGTTGATAGCCCTACAGATGAAGGAGCTAAAGTGTTTGAAATAAGTTTTAATGAGCCTCTTCCCGATGAAGTGTCAGCAGAGCACGCTTGTGGGGTAGAAAACCTTACTCTTACCCCTCAGGTTATATTTACGCATAATGTAGTGCGCAACAATAGGGCACGAGGAGCACTCTTTAGCACCCCTAAAAAGGTAGTATGTGCGCATAATGTATTCGACCATACACATGGGGCTGCTATTTTGCTTTGTGGCGACTGTAATGGTTGGTACGAAACGGGGGCTTGCCGCGATGTAACTATCAAACACAACCGCTTTATTAATGCGCTTACGGCAAATTATCAATTTACCAATGCAATTATCTCTATTTATCCTGAAATACCTAACTTGTCAGATCAAAAAAAATACTTTCATTCTAATATTCGTATTGAAAATAACGTATTTGAAACTTTTGATGAACCTATATTATACGCTAAATCAGTAGAAAATCTTATTTATAGAAATAATACAGTAATTAAGAACAAAGATTTTAAACCTTTCCACTGGAATAAAGAACGTTTTAAGCTCGAAAGAACTAAAAAAGTAGAAATAATCGAAAAATAATATATGGCAGAAGAGAATAAAGATGAATCTTATGAGGTGATAGTAATAGGTAGTGGTCTTTCGGGACTTTTCTCTGCTTTACTATTAGCAAGGGCGGGAAAAAAGGTGTGTATATTAGAGAAAAACCAACAATACGGAGGCAATTTGCAGACCTTTAAGCGCAATCATATTCTCTTCGATACAGGTGTACATTACGTAGGGAGTCTATCTGAAGGACAGGTACTCTATGAGTATTTTAAAGAAGTAGGGATAATGCAAGACCTTTCATTAGAGCGTCTTGATTTAAATGGCTACGACCGTATTTGCTTTGGCGACACTCCTGATGTAATGTACCCTCACGCCCAAGGGTATGAAAACTTCGTAAAGCAGTTGCTTGCTTATTTCCCCGATGAACAAAAGGCTTTAGAGCAATATATCTATACAATACGCACTATTTGCGATAAATTTCCACTTTACCGTTATAATGCTACAGAAGTACATTATGATGTTTCTACCCTTTCTATAAAACTCTCTGATTTTTTAGATAATCTTACTACTAACGAACGACTTAAAGCAGTGCTTTTGGGGGCAAGTTTCCTTTATGCAGGGGTTACACCTCAAACGCCTCTCTATGTACACGCACTTTCAGTTAATTCATACATACAGAGTGCTTACCGACTTACCAAAGGAGGTAGTCAGATAACCGACTTGCTTATTAGAGAGTTACAGCGCTATGGGGCGCATCTTTATCGTGAAACTGAAGTTGTTGCATTCAGCTATGGCAGCGAGCAACAGATTACAGCAGTGCATACTAAGCAAGGGCAGACTTTCAGGGCTACTCATATAATCTCAGCTATTGATGTAAAGCAATTACTACAAATAGCCGGCAAGCAAGCGTTTAAACCTTCTTTTCACAAGCGCGTACAGGGACTGCAACCTACAGTTTCGGCTTTTTCATTGCACTTGGTGCTTAAGCCTAATATTTTCCCCTATTTACCTTATAATATCTACTGGTTTAAAGATAATGATAGTGTGTATAACACAGCACAATATGCCACTAATGATTTTCCATTATCATATATGCTCTCTATGAATCCACCAAGGGATGGAGGAGCTTATACTGATAATATCACTATTCTTACCTATATGGCTCCTGATGAACTACACCGCTGGCACGAGAGTTTTAGCACTTGTACCGAAGGAGAGGGTAGGGGAGAGCAATACGAACTCTTCAAACGCCAACGCGCTTTAGATTTATTAGATGTTGTAGCCCAAAAGTTCCCTACTATCAAACAATCTATCGCTTATTATTACACATCTACCCCTCTTACTTACCGCGACTATATAGGCAGTGCTATGGGGGCTATTTATGGCTACAAAAAAAACGCTGACCATATAATGGAAAGCGTTTTTATGCCACAAACTCACATTAAGAATTTATATCTCGTAGGGCAAAGTGTTGCAATGCACGGATTGGTAGGAGTTACCATCAGTGCAGTGCTAACTTACCAAATCTTAATGCGGTCTTCAGGTTTTTTATAGAGTTTATCTCCTTCTTTTACATCAAAGGCTTTATACCAAGCATCAACATTCACAAGAGGACCAAATGAACGGAAGTAACCAGGGCTATGAGGGTCTGTCTTCACTTGATTGGTGAGGTATTGTTCTTTAGAAAGCGTACGCCATACAGTACCCCAAGAGATAAAGAAACGTTGTTCTTGTGTAAAGTTGCTTATTTTACCCACTTGTCCTTTGTCTTTCAAATACATTTGTAGGGCATCAAAAGCGATGTTCACTCCACCAAGGTCAGCTATGTTTTCGCCACTGGTGAAAGTACCGTTTACAAATACGCCTTTCACAGGTTCATACTTGTCAAATTGTGCTGCAAGAGCTTTGGTAGCATCTTCAAAGTTCTTTTTGTCTTCAGGTGTCCACCAGTTTTGTAGGTTACCATCACCGTCAAACTCTGCACCACTATCATCAAAACCGTGGGTCATTTCGTGTCCTATTACAGCTCCTATACCACCGAAGTTCACTGCTGGGTCAGCTTCAAAGTTAAAGAAAGGAGGTTGTAAGATAGCTGCCGGAAATACGATTTCGTTATATAGCGGGTTGTAATACGCATTTACAGTTTGTGGCGACATACCCCATTTAGTTTTATCAACAGGTTTGCCTACTTTCTCCAAACTCTTTTGGTAAGCCCATTCACTCACGCGTTGCAAGTTAGCAAAATAAACAGTCTTAGCAGCGGGGTCAATGGTAAGTTTAGAGTAGTCTTCCCATTTGTCAGGATAGCCTACTTTTACAGTGAATTTGTTCAGTTTAGCCAATGCTTTTTCTTTTGTAGCATCAGACATCCAAGTCACTTCTTTGATGTGTTGAGCAAAACTCTTTTTGAGGTAGTCTACCAAAGTTACCATCTCTTCTTTAGCTTTAGCAGGGAAGTACTTTTCTACATACAGCTTACCAAAGGCTTCTCCCAAAATATTGTTGATAACGCTTAGAGCGCGTTTGTTCATTGGGCGTTGCTCTTGTTGTCCTTGCAATTCTTTATTGTAGAAGTTAAAAGAAAGTTCATCAAGTTCTTTAGTAAGGTTGCTTGCGTTATCAGCTACCAATTGGTATTTTAGATAATCTTTTAGCAGAGGTAAGTTCTTTTCGTTGATAAACTTGTCATATTGTTTGTACAAACGAATTTCAGAAACCACCACCTTATCAATATTTACACCTACATTTTTGAGGTATTGAGGCAAGTTGAGGTTTTTAACTAATTTGCTAAGCTCCTCCATAGTTTGGGGGTTATAGCTGAGGTTAGGGTTGCGGTCTTCCTCATTGGTTAGCATTAGTTTAGCTACAGAGCGCTCAAAATCTACTATTTTTTTAGCTTTTTCAGCAGCTTTGTCATCTTTTAATACTTTGAAGATAGCAGCTACATAATCTTGGTATTTTTGTAGCGCTTCAGTATTCTCTTTATTATCCTTTTGATAATAATCGCGTCCCATACCGATGCTAAAGTTACCAAGATAAACGGTATTGGTGTTAGAATCCTTCATATCGGCATACACGCCCCAAGCACAGATAGGGTTTTCACCTTCTTTAGTAGCCTCTTCTAAGTACTTCTGAAGGTCAGCAAGCGTTTTAATAGCATCAATTTTGTTTAGATAGCCTTCTATAGGTTTTAGTCCCTCAGCATCGCGCTTGTTCCAATCGATGAAAGACTCATATAGGTCTTTTATTTTCTGTCCTTCAGTACCTTGCTCAAAATTTTCTTTTAGCAAATTGTCTAAAATAAGCAGACAGTTCTCGTCAGTTTTCTCACGTAGAATATGAAAAGAACCCCACGTAGGTTTGTCAGCGGGTATTTGGGCAGTTTTAGCCCAGGTACCATTTACATAATTGTAGAAATCATCTTGCGGACGCACGGTAGTGTCCATTTCAGCAAGGGCAATTCCCTTGTCTACATTTGTGTTTTCACTCATTGTGTTTTCTGTTTTTTTGTTATTTCCACAGGCTATCATTAGCCCCATTGATGAAAGTAACAGTACGGTTTTAGTTGTTTTTCTCATCATAATATTAGGTTTTTTGAATTGATACCACAAAGGTAATAATAAATTCTTAATTAGCAAGTGTATTATTAGTTTTTTTGGTAATAGAATTTAAAACGTAAAACTACATAATTGTCCCCACATACCCAGCCTTCACAGCCCTCTCATTCCTCCCATATTAGCTCGTTCTGCAAAGCTATTTAATAGTAAAATTAAGTCCTTTGTGCTCTCCTAAGCCATAATAATGCTTAAAGTTATAGATAAGAGGTTCCCACGCTAACGGATTGATTTTGTTTTCCTCCATCACTAAATGGTCTTCAGCGTGTACTTGCACAAACTCAAGCTCTATTAGGGCGTATGTGCCACGGTCATTCACTTGCTTCACTACGGCTTCTGCTTGTATAGGGCACTCAGCTATACGAGGAACACGAACCTTTTCTGAAGGCAATTGGGTAAAGCCGCCTATAGCAAACTTGTCGTCAGTATAAGCGTACTTACCTACTTTCTGAGGGGGCACAGGGTTTTGCGCAGTATAGGGGGCTATTGCCTCTACTTTCTCCCACATTTCTGCCGAAGGCAGGTTGAATACCACTTCGGGTACTTCCATCACATTATAATAGGCTTTGTTTAGCTTTACAAGAGCTATCACAGCATTCGTGCCTAAGGTAAAGGTGCACGAAATAGGCGTAACATCGGCGTTTCCGTCTTTATCAATAGTAGTAAGGAGTACTACAGGAAACCCGTAATAAAACATACTTGGTAAAAAAGACTTCATATAGTATTGATTATTTAATTTATTTCACTTCTAACGTTCTTTCTTCTTCAAAATCGTTGGGCAGCGTAAATACAAGGGTATAACGCCCTTTGGGCAGATATACATTGCCGTCAGTTGCGGTGGGCAGGAATATCTTCTGTACACTTTTTTCGTAGGCTACTTTGCCTTCTGCCGAAATAGTAAGGTCATAAGGTATGTAGTTAAACCCTTTATTGGTTTTATAAGTGAACTCATTGAGGGTAATTTTACCTTTCATCACTTTTACGTTTATTGATAATCCTTCTTCTGAAGCAAAAGCGTAGCTGTATACAGTAGGTTTTAGGGGCTCTTCCCACTCATTAGCAGCATTACCCCATTTAGCCGAATAGTTTATGCTAATAGGGGTTTCAAAGGGGTAAAACTCTTGCGAGGTAATAGCTACCCGCAGTTCTTGCATCATCTTTATAGAAGTGCGATAGAGCCCACGTCCTAAGGTAGCCACCGTCATTTCACTGGTATTTTCGTCTATCATAAGGTCGGCGATACCTGTCTCAGGCAGCCCTTTGCTAAAAGGTTGCCAACTCTCTCCTAAGTTAAACGAAATGTACAAACCGTTGTCAGTTCCAGCATATAGTATTTGTTCGTTTATAGGGTCTTCTTTTAGTACATTTACCCTGCTGTCGGGTAAGTCTGAACGAATGTCTGTCCAGCTTTTTCCATTGTCATTACTAATGAAAATAAAAGGGTCAGTAGCCGTTTCATCAGTGCTTATAAGGGTAGTAAGTACGCGGTTGCGCTGATGTTTTGAGGCAATAAGGTTATTCACACGTAGCGCACGAGGGAAAGCGTTGTATATCTGCTTCCACGATACTCCTCCGTTGTCAGAAGTGTATATCATACCATCATCACTACCTGTGTATAGCAAGCCAAACATAAAAGGCGATTCTGCTATTGCCGAGATAGTGCCATATGCCTTGTTACCTTGTTTATTACCATTGGTTACATCATCAGAAATAGTCCGCCAATTGCGCCCTTTGTCTAAAGAGATATGCAATTTATTACTCCCTATATAAATGATGTCCTTATTTTGAGGAGAAACCAATAGAGGAGCGTACTTGCCAAAACGCAAAGGAGCTTTACTTTCGCCGTAATACATAGTGCCCAAGGGTGTTTGTTGGTTTTTGTTAGGGTAGAAAGTAAAGAAACGACCGTAAGAGGCAGCTGCATAGCTCTCATTTCCAAAGGTTAAACGGTTAATAGGAAGCTTAAAGATATTCCATTGTGCGTTATTTTTGGCTAGTACTCCTTGTTTGCTAATGAAATAAGGTGTTTTGTTAGCATTGTCATATGTCAATTGCTCAAAACTCATTGCTTGAGGAACGTTTTTGGTTGCAAAAGTACGTCCACTGTCGTAAGAAAGCATTAGTCCATACGGAGTAGTGCAGAAGAGGGTACCTTGCTGCTGATACAATTGCTCATAACCACTTCCAAGATTTACAGGCTGTTTGCTGCGCCATGTTTTTCCTCCATCAACTGACTCTAGTAAAGGATAACCACCGATAAGTACGTGTTCTTTGTCGGCTTGGTCAGCACTGATAGAAGCAAAGCGTTCGCCATTTTGGTAATACACGTCATTTAGGGGTTGGGTGTTTGTTTTTTGCCACGAAGTACCCCCGTCGGTAGTGAGGTATACTTCTGCTCCTATCACTTCTTTTTCGTTGATGCCTAAAAAGTTGAGTAACTTGCTGGGCGAGGTTACTTCAGCGCTGATAATATCTTTCAGGTGTTGTGCGGTGTACCTTTTGTTTTCGCCTATGTTGTATAAGAAACGATTTAACCGACTGTTGTCTAAGGCGAGAAAATCGCTTTTGCTCATACCATCAAAATCTTGGGCGGTAAGCTGTAAGTGAGTCTGCTTTTGTAGGCTGTTATTGTTCTCTTTTTTCTTATAGTTGCGGTTGTCTACTACAGCGTAATAGGTTTGTGCATCTACGCAGCTAATTCCTATTCTGCCTATAGCATTACCTTTTAGGAAACCGTTGTTAGCCGTTATTTTTGTCCAAGTGTTGCCCTTGTCAGTACTTTTATAGATGGCACTATTGCTGCCGTAAGGCACACTATTCCACGGACTGTCGTTTATCTCCCAAGCGGTAGCTAGTAGGGTGCTGCCATCAGGGGTAGCTACTATGTCGCTGATACCCGTGCGAGTACCTACAAATAGCTTTTGTTGCCACGTTTTGCCTCCATCACTACTTTTGAAGATACCGCGCTTTTCATCTGTTTTATACTTATTGCCTAATACGCCTACTACTATCTCTTGAGGATTAGAGGGCGAAAGATAAATGGCTGTGATGTGTTTAGAGCCTGCAAGTCCTTTGAAATCAACAGTTTTGCCATTATCAGTAGAAACGAATAAACCGTAGGGAGTAGCCACTGCCAACGTACCTGACTGCCAATTCATTGCCAGAGCAGTAATCGTTTGCGAGGGCAGGGTAGTGCATAGCTCGCGGTAAGTCTCCCCACCGTTTTGGGTAAGCCATACCCCCCCTTGATGAGGAGCTACTACGAAATGGCTAGCATTAGCAGGGTTTATAGCCAAAGCGCTGATACGGTTCCCCATATCTTTTACTTTCACGGGTTCAAAAGGAGTTTCGCGTACCCACGATTGTTTTTTTAGTTCTTCCTTTTGGCGCAAAGAGAGAGGAAGTAACTCCTGTGCCATAAGGCTTGTGGTAGCAATTGAGAATAGAAGTACAAAAATATTTGTCTTATTTTTCATTGGGTTTGTTATTTTCATTAGTTTGTAATAACGCATTTATCTCACGTAATGTGGTGCAAATGTACAACATTTTATTTAAATTACAGCAACTGAATGCCGTTTTCTTCGCAAAGCCGTAGCATATCATCTGTCCAGATAGAGGCCTGTACCTCCCCTATGTGTGCTTTCTGCATAAGCAACATACAGATACGCGACTGACCAATACCGCCACCAATAGTCAGAGGGAGTTCTCCTTTTAAGAGCATTTGGTGGTAGTCTAAGCTTTTGCGGTGTTCAGCATTAGCCACTTGCAATTGGTGTGCTAATGATTTTTCATCTACACGTATCCCCATAGACGATAACTCTAAGGCACTGTCCAACACCGGATTCCATAAAATAAGGTCACCATTTAGTTCCCAGTCGTCATAGTCAGGAGCGCGGTTGTCGTGTTTTTTACCTGAGCGTAGTGTTTTCCCTATTTGGGTGATGAAAATAGCGCCCTTTTCTTTAGCAAATACCTCTTCGCGTTTTTGAGGTGATAGAGTAGGGTAGCGGTCTTCAAGTTCTTGCGAACTGATAAAAGTCACCTCTTTAGGTAGAAAAGCCTTGCACTTTGGGTAATGAGCTACAAGAGCAGCTTCTGTTTCCAAAAAGGCATTATAAAGCTGATTTACTGTTTGTTGCAAGTATGCCAAAGTGCGGTCAGTAGGGGCTATAACTTTTTCCCAGTCCCATTGGTCTACGTAGATAGAATGAGTATTGTCTAAAGTTTCATCGCGGCGGATAGCGTTCATATCGGTATAAATACCTTCGTGTAGGCTGATGCCATAACGTTTTAGTGCCAAACGCTTCCATTTAGCGAGCGAGTGAATAATTTCAATAGTCTGTCCTTCAGCGTCTTTCATTTCAAAACTCACAGGGCGTTCCACTCCATTGAGGTCGTCATTAAGTCCGGTAGCACGTTTTACAAATAACGGAGCAGAGATACGAGTGAGGTGAAGCACACGAGCCAAAGTAGTTTCAAAAGTATCTTTAATAAGCTTGATTGCACGTTCGGTATCCATAATGCCATAAGGCGATACGTAGTTTTTAGGGATGATAATCATAATGAGTCAATTTGCTAATTTGCCAATGAAAAGAGAATGCAAATTTTGTACCATATTTATTTGTCTCATTTGCTAACCATTTTTAGGACATGACAATCTTCTCAGCCTTTTCAGCCTTCTCAATCTTCCCACTTGTCCCACTTGTCTCACCTGTCTCACAATCGCCAGTGCGGCTCGCACTCCCACCCGTCCCACCTGTCCCACAATCGCCAGTGCGGCTCGCACTCCCACCTGTCCCACTTGTCCCAGCCTTCCCAATCCTCCCAGCCTTTTCAGCTCTTTCAGAAAAATTTTCTTCTATACCTTCCCTTTACTTTAGATATAGGAAGGATACAGGATCACCGAAGGATTACCGAAAGATGAGCGAAGTATAAACGTCTAATCACCGCCTAAAAACCAGAAAAATATGCTACCTGCAGCCCTCTCAGCCTTCTGAGCCCTCCCACTAACTCAATAATTTCATTTGTTTTACCTAATTTGTCGAATCGACAAATTGTCAAATTAACAAATTATCACTATCTTTGCACCAAAAACATTCATTTCTTTAAATGACACAAGTGCCAAACCTTTTACATACTTCTGTAGAATACCTGCGTGGGGTAGGCAAACAGCGGGCAGAACTGCTCAAGTCCGAATTGGGTATAGAGCAGTACCAAGACTTGCTAAACCTATTTCCTAACCGGTATATAGACCGTACTAAGTTTTATAAAATCAATGAGTTACAAAATAATAATGCCGAAGTGCAGCTTATTGGTAAGATTGTAAACTTGCGTACGGTAGCCTCAGCACAGCAGAAGCAAGCGCGTTTAGTAGCTACTTTTGTAGATGAAACGGGGCAAATGGAGTTAGTATGGTTTAAAGGACACAAGTGGATAAGCGATAGCCTAAAGCTAAACGAATCTTATGTCATATTTGGCAAAGTCAATCACTTCGGAGGTGTTTTCTCTATGCCCCACCCCGAAATGGACTTGCTTGCCGATTTTAACAAGGCAGGACATAGCAGCATACAGCCTGTCTACCCCTCTACTGAGAAGCTAACTAAGCGCGGAGTTAGCAACCGTGTGATGCGGCAACTTATACATACGGTGTTCGAAGAGGTCGGTTATCAATTTATGGAGAACCTGCCCGCTTCAATACGCAAAACACTAAACCTAATTAGTAAGCAGGAAGCGATGCGCAACATTCACTTCCCTGCTGACCAATCAATGCTGACCAAAGCTACTGTCCGCCTGAAGTTTGAAGAGCTTTTTTACATACAGCTACAGTTAGTACGCAAAAATCTACTGCAAAAACAGAAGTTTCAAGGAATGCCTTTCAGAAAGGTAGGCGATGCGTTTATGAACTTCTATAACCACCATTTACCCTTTCCACTGACGAACGCTCAAAAACGAGTGCTTAAAGAGATACGTGCTGATTTAGGCTCAAATGCCCAAATGAACAGACTTTTGCAAGGGGATGTAGGCTCTGGCAAGACCATAGTAGCCCTGATGACGATGCTATTAGCGGTAGATAACGGCTTTCAAGCCTGCTTAATGGCTCCTACCGAAATTCTCGCTACCCAGCACTACCAGAGCATTAGTGCCCTATTGCAAAATACAGGCATAAGTGTAGCCTTACTAACAGGTTCTTCTAAAACCAAAGAGCGCCGTATTTTAGATGAGCAGTTGCAAGAGGGGAGTCTTTCTATACTCATTGGTACTCACGCCTTATTAGAAGATAAGGTACAGTTTGCTAACTTGGGCTTGGCTATTATTGATGAACAGCACCGTTTTGGGGTAGAACAGCGTGCTAAGCTCTGGCACAAAAATACCTTACCACCTCATATATTAGTAATGACTGCCACTCCTATACCGCGCACTTTAGCGATGAGTGTATACGGCGACTTAGATGTATCGGTAATAGATGAGTTACCCCCTGGTAGAAAGCCTATCAAAACCATACATCATTTTGAAAATCGACGCGCAGAAACGTATGAGTTTGTCAAAAAAGAAATAGACAAAGGGCGACAAGCGTATGTAGTATATCCGTTGATAGAAGAATCAGAAGCCTTAGACTTTAAAAACTTAACCGAGGGTTACGAGTATATCAGTGCTTCTTTTCCGCTGCCTAAATACAAAGTCTCAATAGTGCACGGCAAGCTCAAACCTGCGGAGAAAGATGCCGAGATGGAACGTTTTGTGCGAAACGAAACCCAGATAATGGTAGCGACAACAGTCATAGAGGTAGGGGTGAATGTGCCTAATGCCTCAGTGATGGTTATAGAGAGTGCCGAGCGCTTTGGCTTGTCGCAGTTGCATCAGTTACGCGGACGAGTAGGGCGTGGTAGCGAGCAAAGCTATTGTATACTGCTGACAGGCAATAAGATGAGCAATGATACCCGCACGCGTATGGAGACGATGGTGCGCACTAATGATGGTTTTGAGATTGCAGAAGTAGACCTCAAATTGCGCGGGCCTGGCGACCTAATGGGCACTCAACAGAGCGGGGTACTTGCCCTAAAAATAGCCGACATTGTAAAAGACCAAGAAATACTAAAAGCAGCCCGTGCCTACGCTATCGACCTCCTTAAAGCTGACCCCGAACTAAAACACCCCGAAAACCAATGCGTAGCATACACGCTTAACCAATTGCAACGCTATAAAAACTTGTGGACATACATTAGCTAATGAACTATTTCTACAATTGAATTGTTTAAAGATGAAAGAACTGAAAAATTTATTACAAAAAGTAGCTACGATTACTCAAAAAAATAGCGAGATATTAAACGCTACAGGAGGACGTTTTAATATCTTTCGCATTTGCGGGGTCAATCATTATGAAAATACCCATTCAGCCATTATAGCTGAATTGCTGAATCCTAAAGGTACTCACTCTTTAAAATCAGAGTTGCTTAAAGCTTTTTTGAGCTTAATTGATAAAGATTTTGTACCAACTGACTTTAATCCATCTAACGCAACTGTTTATACTGAATATACTACTACTGATAAGGGGCGTATAGATATTCTTATAAAAGATACTAATAAAAATGCTCTTATTATAGAAAATAAAATTTATGCAGAAGACCAATACGAACAACTAAAGAGGTATGAGCAATTTGCTAAAAAAGAATTTAAAGCATATCGAATCTACTATCTTACTCTTTGGGGGAACAAAGCCTCTTTAGAAAGTGGTAAGGGGGTAAATTACCTAACTATTTCGTATGCTGATACGATTATAAGATGGTTAGATAAATGTATTGCTTTAGCAGCTCGTCTGCCACTTGTTCGTGAGACTCTTATTCAATATAATAATCATTTAAAAACACTAACAAATCAAGATATGAATACCAAAAACCAAGAAGAAATAGTACAAACTTTAGCTGATTTTGGTAATTTAGAAGCTGTAAAAAACGTTTTTTTAAATTATCCTAAAATATTTGATTATTTAGCCAAAAAACATTTCAATCCTAAAATGGAACACTTTGCTGAACAAAATGGATTAAAATACTATTATGAAGAAGCTGAGGAATCTTATATAAAATTCCAACTTGCTAAAGATGAATTCAAAGAAAAACTAGAAATTGAATTTAAATTAGAAAAAGTAAGTAACTCTTTTAGTTACTTTTATGGGATATCTGAAAATACTAAGAACTTTAAACTTTCGCTAGAAAACAAAGAGCTTTTACATGAAAAATTAAAGGAAAAAGGAATTTCTATAAATGAAAAAATATGGTTTCCT
>OJLB01000189.1_pt1 | contig 37742 bp, 31 predicted proteins | sample 1596861 | NCBI WGS metagenome assembly OJLB01 (sample SAMEA3904681, study PRJEB24821) | metagenome | biome: Builtin; feature: hospital; material: surface | place: USA | collected 2013-06-06
GGGACTTAACCCAACATCTCACGACACGAGCTGACGACAACCATGCACCACCTGTACACCAACCACAAGGGACACTACATCTCTGCAGCAATCTGGTGTATGTCAAGCCCAGGTAAGGTTCTTCGCGTTGCATCGAATTAATCCACATGCTCCGCCGCTTGTGCGGGCCCCCGTCAATTCCTTTGAGTTTTAGCCTTGCGGCCGTACTCCCCAGGCGGGGCGCTTAATGCGTTAGCTACGGCACGGATCCCGTGGAAGGAAACCCACACCTAGCGCCCACCGTTTACGGCATGGACTACCAGGGTATCTAATCCTGTTCGCTACCCATGCTTTCGCTCCTCAGCGTCAGTTACTGCCCAGAGACCTGCCTTCGCCATCGGTGTTCCTCCTGATATCTGCGCATTTCACCGCTACACCAGGAATTCCAGTCTCCCCTACAGTACTCAAGTTATGCCCGTATCGCCTGCACGCCCGGAGTTAAGCCCCGGAATTTCACAGACGACGCGACAAACCACCTACGAGCTCTTTACGCCCAGTAATTCCGGACAACGCTCGCACCCTACGTATTACCGCGGCTGCTGGCACGTAGTTAGCCGGTGCTTCTTCTCCATCTACCGTCAGAAACCCTTCGTCGATGGTGAAAGGAGTTTACAACCCGAAGGCCGTCATCCCCCACGCGGCGTCGCTGCATCAGGCTTGCGCCCATTGTGCAATATTCCCCACTGCTGCCTCCCGTAGGAGTCTGGACCGTGTCTCAGTTCCAGTGTGGCTGGTCATCCTCTCAGACCAGCTAGGGATCGTCGCCTAGGTGAGCCGTTACCCCACCTACTAGCTAATCCCATCTGGGCACATCCGATGGCAAGAGGCCCGAAGGTCCCCCTCTTTGGTCTTGCGACGTTATGCGGTATTAGCTACCGTTTCCAGTAGTTATCCCCCTCCATCAGGCAGTTTCCCAGACATTACTCACCCGTCCGCCACTCGTCAGCAAAGCAGCAAGCTGCTTCCTGTTACCGTTCGACTTGCATGTGTTAGGCCTGCCGCCAGCGTTCAATCTGAGCCATGATCAAACTCTTCAATTTAAAAGTTTGATGCTCAAAGAATTAAACTTCGTAATGAATTACGTGTTCACTCTTGAGACTTGGTATTCATTTTTCGTCTTGCGACGTTAAGAATCCGTATCTTCGAGTGCCCACACAGATTGTCTGATAAATTGTTAAAGAGCAGTGCCGCTTCGCTTTTTCTCAGCGGCGCGGGGTGTGCATAATACGCTTTCCCGCTACAGAGTCAAGCATTTTTTTGCTTTTCTCTGTTGAGATTCTCAGGAGAACCCCGCTGACCCGGCGGCGTGTTTGCCGTTGTTCCGTGTCAGTGGTGGCGCATTATAGGGAGTTATTCCGGCCTGACAAGAGGAAATTTAAAATAATTTTCTGACCGCGCATTTTTTCAGCAAAAGCCCCGTTAATGTGCCATAAAACAAGCAATTTGCCGTTTTTGCAACCGTAATCACACTTCCTGGTGGCATACTAAGGAGGAATAAAAAGAAAAAGGAAGATTAGTAATGCCTTTAAGCGCACAACAGTTAGCTGCACAGAAAAACCTTTCGTATGTTCTGGCTGAGAAGCTGGCGCAACGCATCTTAAAAGGTGAATATGAACCCGGCACCATTTTGCCTGGTGAGATTGAGCTGGGCGAGCAATTTGGAGTGAGTCGTACAGCGGTACGCGAAGCGGTCAAAACGTTAACGGCAAAAGGGATGGTTTTACCGCGACCGCGAATTGGTACCCGGGTCATGCCACAATCAAACTGGAATTTTCTTGATCAGGAATTGCTTACCTGGTGGATGACAGAAGAGAACTTTCATCAGGTCATCGATCACTTTCTGGTTATGCGTATCTGTCTGGAGCCGCAAGCTTGCCTACTGGCTGCAACGGTTGGCACCGCGGAACAGAAGGCGCATCTCAATACGTTAATGGCCGAAATGGCGGCATTAAAAGAGAACTTTCGCCGTGAACGCTGGATCGAAGTCGATATGGCCTGGCATGAGCATATCTATGAAATGAGCGCCAATCCGTTTTTGACCTCATTCGCCTCGCTATTCCATTCGGTTTATCACACTTACTTCACGTCAATTACCAGCGACACAGTGATAAAGCTGGATCTGCACCAGGCGATTGTCGATGCGATTGTCCAAAGCGATGGCGACGCGGCATTTAAAGCTTGTCAGGCGCTGCTACGCTCACCTGATAAGTGACAACCCGATAACAGGACATTGAATGAGCGATAAAAAGAAGCGCAGTATGGCGGGTTTGCCGTGGATCGCGGCGATGGCCTTCTTCATGCAGGCACTTGATGCCACTATTCTGAATACCGCCTTACCCGCAATCGCTCATAGCCTTAATCGTTCTCCTCTCGCGATGCAATCAGCCATCATCAGTTATACGCTGACGGTGGCGATGCTTATTCCGGTAAGCGGATGGCTAGCCGATCGCTTCGGTACGCGTCGCATTTTTACCCTTGCCGTGAGTCTGTTCACATTGGGTTCTCTGGCCTGCGCACTTTCTAATTCGCTACCACAGCTGGTTGTCTTCCGGGTTATTCAGGGGATAGGCGGCGCAATGATGATGCCTGTTGCTCGGCTGGCCTTACTGCGCGCTTATCCTCGTAATGAGCTTCTTCCTGTATTGAATTTTGTCGCCATGCCGGGTCTGGTGGGGCCAATTTTAGGCCCCGTTCTTGGCGGCGTGCTGGTCACCTGGGCAACCTGGCACTGGATATTTTTAATCAATATCCCCATAGGTATTGCGGGCCTTCTTTACGCGCGCAAACATATGCCCAATTTCACCACCGCACGACGCAGATTCGATATCACTGGCTTTTTGCTGTTTGGCCTTAGCCTTGTTCTCTTCTCAAGCGGAATAGAGCTATTCGGGGAAAAGATTGTCGCCAGTTGGATTGCCTTGACGGTAATTGTCACCAGCATCGGGTTACTGCTTCTCTATATTCTCCATGCGCGACACACGCCAAACCCATTAATTTCATTAGATTTATTTAAAACCCGCACTTTCTCGATCGGTATCGTAGGCAATATTGCAACCCGTCTGGGGACCGGCTGTGTACCGTTCCTTATGCCATTGATGTTACAGGTAGGATTTGGTTATCAGGCGTTTATTGCCGGCTGTATGATGGCACCGACAGCGTTAGGTTCCATTATTGCAAAATCGATGGTTACCCAAGTCTTACGTCGTCTGGGCTATCGCCATACGTTAGTGGGGATCACGGTGATTATTGGGCTAATGATCGCTCAGTTCTCTTTGCAATCACCGGCAATGGCGATATGGATGCTGATCTTGCCGTTGTTTATATTAGGGATGGCTATGTCGACGCAATTTACCGCGATGAATACCATCACACTTGCCGATCTGACCGATGACAACGCCAGCAGCGGTAACAGTGTTCTGGCGGTCACGCAGCAACTGTCTATCAGTTTAGGCGTTGCTGTAAGTGCGGCCGTTCTTCGCGTTTATGAAGGGATGGAAGGTACAACGACTGTCGAACAATTCCACTATACGTTTATCACAATGGGCATTATTACTGTTGCTTCAGCAGCAATGTTCATGCTTCTGAAAACAACCGATGGTAATAATTTGATCAAAAGACAGCGTAAATCTAAGCCGAACCGCGTTCCATCAGAATCGGAGTAAGTTGTAATCGTTGTTGCTGAAGAGTTGGCTGGGTTATCCGATGGATGAGTACATCAATCGCCAGCTCCCCCAGTTCATCTTTCGGTTGATGGATAGTGGTTAATGGTGGCGTCATAAAGCTTGCCAGTTCGATATCGTCATAGCCAATCACCGCGATATCCTGCGGAACCTGTAACTCTGCCTGATACAGCGCCTGGTAAACACCAACAGCCATAGCGTCATTTCCGGTAAAGACGGCCTGAGGACGCAGCGGATGTGATAACAGTTGGCGCATAGCGTCAAACCCGCCGTTAAATTCAAAATCACCAGTGACTTCATAGCCATCAGGAATGCTGAGACCCGCACGTTTCATCGCCGCCCGATAACCTTCCAACCGCAGGCGCGCCGGAGTTTTATCCAGCGGACCGGTAATACAGGCGATACGGGTATGACCTTTATCGATCAGATATTGCGTTGCTAAGTCTCCGCCCAGCAACGAGTTATCCTGAATAAGATCGCTGTCGCCATCGAACGGAGCCCAGTCCATCATCACAGTAGGCACTGTCGGATAACGTTGCATGATTTCACGCGAAGGTTGATGCGTTTCGGTGCACAGTAACAGCAAGCCATCAACGCGTTTTTGCATCAGCGTTTCCAGATTGCGATTCATCCGCTGTTCATCGCCTTCGGTATTGCAAAGGACAAGACTATAACCGCGTTCGAAGCAGCTGCGTTCAACGCCACGCACCAGTTCAGAATAGAAAGGATTGGTAACTGGCAGTGATCAACATGCAGGCTCGTTCTTTTATGGTGGACTTGGATGATCCTTTTCGTAAAATGAATGAGCTGGTAGAAGAAGCCAGAAAACGTACGCCGATCATTTTTGTAGATTTTCATGGAGAAACAAGAAAAATCTCCCAAGAATGGAGGAAGATTGTGAGTCAAGGAAAGATTATCAAAGTTTCTGGTCCTCTGGTGCTGGCATCAGGGATGCAGGAAGCGAATATTCAGGATATCTGCCGGGTTGGCGATTTGGGGCTGATCGGTGAAATTATTGAAATGCGGCGGGACCAAGCCTCTATTCAGGTTTATGAGGAAACTTCTGGCTTAGGTCCGGGAGAGCCGGTCATCACGACTGGAAGCCCTCTGTCTGTTGAACTTGGTCCAGGTCTGATTTCTCAGATGTTTGACGGGATTCAGCGGCCTTTGGAGCGTTTCCAAACCATCACGGAGAGCGACTTCCTCGTCCGCGGTGTCCAATTGCCAAATCTAGACCGGGAGGCTAAGTGGGATTTCGTTCCAAGTCTGTCCGTCGGAGATACAGTTGAGGCTGGCGATATTCTGGGAACAGTGCAGGAGACCAATCTGGTGGAGCACCGCATCATGGTGCCGGTAGGCGTCAGTGGCCGCTTGGCCAACATCTCAGCAGGCAGTTTCACTGTTGAAGAAACTGTTTACGAGATTGAGCAAGCGGATGGGTCTGTCTTTAAAGGGACTCTGATGCAAAAATGGCCGGTCCGTCGTGGGCGTCCTTTTGCTCAGAAGCTGATTCCGGTTGAGCCTTTGGTGACTGGCCAGCGGGTCATCGATACCTTTTTCCCAGTAACTAAGGGCGGAGCAGCAGCCGTACCAGGACCTTTCGGGGCTGGTAAGACTGTCGTTCAGCACCAGGTGGCCAAATTTGCCAATGTTGACATAGTTATCTATGTCGGCTGCGGTGAGCGTGGCAATGAGATGACCGACGTACTCAATGAATTTCCAGAACTGATCGACCCATCGACTGGTCAGTCCATCATGCAGCGGACGGTGCTGATTGCCAACACTTCTAATATGCCGGTGGCGGCTCGGGAAGCGTCGATTTACACAGGGATTACGATCGCAGAATACTTCCGTGACATGGGCTACTCCGTGGCCATCATGGCGGACTCTACCTCTCGCTGGGCAGAAGCCCTGCGGGAAATGTCCGGCCGTCTGGAAGAAATGCCGGGTGACGAAGGCTATCCTGCCTATCTTGGTAGTCGGATTGCTGAGTATTACGAGCGGGCTGGCCGGGTCAAGACGCTCGGTTCGACTGCGCGTGAAGGCTCTATTACCGCTATTGGGGCCGTATCGCCGCCGGGTGGTGATATTTCTGAGCCAGTGACGCAAAATACCTTGCGGATTGTCAAGGTCTTCTGGGGCTTGGATGCTCAACTTGCTCAACGTCGGCACTTCCCTGCTATCAACTGGCTGAGCTCTTATTCGCTCTACCTAGACGAGGTCGGAGCCTATATCGACCAGCATGAGAAGATTGCTTGGGCAGAAAAGGTGACCAAGGCCATGAATATCCTGCAAAAGGAAAGCGAACTGCAGGAAATCGTGCGTTTGGTGGGCTTGGATTCCTTGTCTGAAAAGGACCGCCTGACCATGAATGCAGCCAAGATGATCCGTGAGGACTACCTGCAGCAGAATGCCTTTGATGATGTTGACACCTATACTTCTTTCAAAAAGCAGGTGGCTTTATTGAGCAATATCTTGACCTTCGATGCGGAGGCCAATCGTGCCTTGGAGCTGGGAGCGTATTTCCGGGAAATCATGGAAGGAACGGTGGAGCTGCGTGACCGAATTGCCCGCAGCAAGTTTATCCATGAAGACCAGCTGGAAAAAATTCAGGCTCTCAGTCAGACTATTGAGGAAACCCTGCACCAGATTCTTGCCCAAGGAGGACTAGACAATGAGCGTCATTAAAGAATACCGCACCGTTAGTGAAGTTGTCGGCCCTCTGATGATTGTCGACCAAGTCGCTGGCGTGCATTTCAATGAATTGGTAGAAATCCAGCTGCATGACGGCAGCAAGCGTCAGGGCCAGGTTCTGGAAGTCCAAGAAGACAAGGCTATGGTCCAGCTTTTTGAGGGATCTAGCGGTATCAATCTGGAAAAAGCCAAGGTCCGCTTTACCGGTCGTCCGCTAGAGCTGCCAGTGTCAGAAGACATGGTAGGCCGGATTTTCAATGGCATGGGCAAGCCGATTGATGGCGGCCCAGCTATTTTGCCAGAAAAATATCTGGATATTGACGGTCAAGCCATCAATCCAGTAGCTCGCGATTATCCGGATGAGTTTATTCAGACTGGAATTTCGGCCATCGACCACCTCAATACCTTGGTTCGGGGGCAAAAACTGCCAGTATTTTCTGGCTCTGGTCTGCCCCACAAGGAATTAGCTGCTCAAATCGCCCGTCAGGCAACTGTGCTCAACTCTGATGAAAACTTCGCCGTGGTCTTTGCGGCCATGGGTATTACCTTTGAAGAAGCCGAGTTCTTCATGAATGATCTCCGGGAGACAGGAGCCATTGACCGCTCGGTGCTCTTTATCAATCTGGCTAATGATCCGGCTATCGAGCGGATTGCAACGCCGCGGATTGCCCTGACAGCAGCCGAGTACCTAGCTTATGAAAAGGACATGCACGTTCTGGTCATCATGACTGACATGACCAACTATTGCGAAGCCCTGCGGGAAGTTTCCGCAGCTCGGCGTGAAGTGCCGGGCCGCCGTGGGTATCCGGGTTACCTCTATACTAACTTGTCCACCCTTTATGAGCGGGCTGGACGTCTGGTCGGCAAGAAAGGCTCAGTGACTCAGATTCCGATCCTGTCCATGCCAGAGGATGACATTACCCATCCGATTCCAGACTTGACAGGTTATATTACGGAGGGGCAGATTATCCTTTCACGTGATCTTTACAACAGCGGCTATCGTCCGCCCATCAATGTCCTGCCATCTCTGTCCCGTCTCAAGGACAAGGGCTCAGGTGAGGGAAAGACCAGAGGTGACCATGCCGCAACTATGAACCAGCTATTTGCTGCCTATGCGCAAGGCAAGCAGGCCAAGGAGCTGGCTGTCGTTCTGGGGGAATCCGCCCTGTCCGAAACGGACAAGCTCTATGTGCGCTTTACTGACCGCTTCGAGCAGGAATACATCAATCAAGGTTTCCAGACCAATCGAACCATTGAGGAAAGCTTGGATCTGGGTTGGGAACTCCTGTCCATCTTACCAAGAACAGAGCTTAAGCGGATCAAGGACGATATGATTGACCAATACCTGCCGCAGACCAAGGAGGAAGAAAGATGACGCGACTCAATGTCAAGCCGACTCGGATGGAGCTGAATAACTTAAAAGCCCGTCTCAAAACGGCTGTCCGTGGGCATAAACTGCTCAAGGACAAGCGGGATGAGCTGATGCGGCGCTTCATTGAGTCTGTCCGTGAGAACAATCAGCTCCGCCAAAAGGTCGAATCCGCTCTGGTTGGCCACCTACAGGATTTTGTCATGGCCAAGGCGCTGGAGAGCGACCTCATGGTCGAGGAGATTTTTGCTGTGCCCACGCGGGAGGTCAATCTGCATGTGGAGACTGAGAATATCATGAGTGTGCGCGTGCCCAAGATGTACGCCCATATTGACAATCCGCATACTGATGACGAGGGAGACGTGGTTTATAGCTATGTGGCGTCTAACAGCCAGATGGATGAAACCATTGAAAGTATGAGCGATCTGCTTCCTGACCTGCTGCGACTGGCTGAAATTGAGAAAAGCTGTCAGCTTATGGCGGATGAAATCGAGAAAACCCGCCGTCGGGTCAACGGACTAGAGTATGCTACCATCCCTGACCTCAAAGAAACCATCTATTACATCGAAATGAAGCTGGAAGAAGCCGAACGGGCCAGCCTCGTCCGAATGATGAAGGTGAAATAAGATGTGTAGGCGTTAAAAAAACGACTGAAAAATAGGAACTGGGCGATGGATTCTATGAATCCAAGTCCAGTTCTCTTTTTTCCGAGTTTTTAGCCGAAGCTCGATTTAGCTGAGCTAACCTAGACTGAATAGATCTATTCACAGCAAAAATAGGAAAATAGACGAAGAAGTGACAGCTTCTAGGAGATTTTAACTTTTTTTGCCAAGAGCTTAGGTTTAGTTTACCAGAGTAGAAAAAATTCAAATAAGTCAAAAAAACAGAACCCCTCTAAATGGGGTTCTTTTGCTTGTTGCCTGTTTTTATATGTTACAAACAAATCTCCATATTACAGGGGGCAGACAGTTTTGTTAAATAGGTCGAAAAAGGCTTTTTTCTTAGAAGATTTATGGTAAGATGGTTTTCGTATCATGAATGATTAGGAAGGTGCATTTTGCATATGAAAATGAATAAGAAATTACTTTTGGCTTCAACTGTTGCTTTGTCAGCATTGCCTTTGTTGACAACGCGAGCTGAGGAGCAGCCACAAAACTGGACTGCCAGAACAGTTGAGCAAATTAAAGCGGATATTACGAGCAATGAAAACCAACAAACTTACACTGTTCAATATGGTGACACTTTGGGAAATATCGCTCAAGCGATGAACATTGACCTTGTTGACTTGGCTAAAATCAACCAAATTGCCAATGCTGACTTGATTTTCCCGGGTACTGTTTTAACTATTACAACAAATGGCCACAACGAAATCACCTCTGTAGAAATCCAAAGCTACCAAGCAGGCAATAATGCAGGTTTGGTAACGGAAGATTATACAGCAAGTGATATTTTTGGTACTGAACAAGCCGCTCCAGCGGCACCGGCTCAAGCAGCAGAGACTCCAGCTCCGACTGTTGAGGAAGCTGTTGCAGCCCCAGCAGACCAAGCACCAGCGCCTACTGAAGAAGCTCCTGCCCCAGTAGCAGAAGTTGCAAGTGAAGCAGCCCCAGCTGCGGAAGCAAATGCAGCCGCTCCTGTAGAGGCAGCACCGCAGCCAGCAGTTGCAGCAAGTCCAGAAGCTCCAGCAGAGGCGGCTCCAGAAGCTACTGAATTAGGCCAAGACCAAGTCAGTCAAGCAACTGCCGCTGTTGAGCCAACAACTTACAATGCTCCAGCTGTAACAGATGCTGCTAGCGTGACAACTAACAATCCTGCTAATGTTGGTCTTCAGCCACAGACTGCTGCTCTGAAAGAAGAGATAGCAGCTAAATATGGCATTACAGAATTTAGTCTCTACCGCCCAGGTGATAGTGGTGACCATGGTAAAGGCTTGGCGGCTGACTTTATCGTTGGTGACAATACTGAATTAGGAAACCAGGTCGCAGCCGATGTTACTTCTAACATGACTGAAAGAGGAATCTCTTACGTTATCTGGCAGCAACAATTCTATGCACCATTTGAAAGCATTTATGGACCAGCTAATACTTGGAACCAAATGCCAGATCGTGGTAGCGTAACTGAAAATCACTACGACCACGTTCACGTATCTATGAATGAATAAGATGAATACAAGCCCAGAAATGGGCTTTTTCTTATATTCTCTGTGAAAAAGCGAGAATTTTCTGATAAATTTTGGTATAATAAAGCGAACTACAGATAAAGGATGAGAGAGAATGACCTTAGTTTATCAATCAACACGCGACGAAAAGAATAGAGTAACAGCCAGCCAGGCGATTCTGCAAGGCTTGGCGACAGACGGCGGGCTCTTTACGCCTATTACCTATCCGCAGGTCGATTTGGACTTTGCCAAGTTCAAAGACGCTTCTTATCAGGAAGTAGCCAAGCTGGTTTTGTCTGCATTTTTGGACGATTTTTCTGAAGAAGAGCTGGACTACTGTATCAACCATGCCTATGACAGCAAGTTTGATGATGCGGCGATTGCTCCCTTGGTCAAGCTGGATGGTCAGTACAATCTAGAGCTTTTCCACGGAGCGACCATTGCCTTCAAGGACATGGCTTTGTCTATCCTGCCTCACTTGATGACAACTGCAGCTAAAAAGCACGGTTTGGAAAACAAAATTGTTATTCTGACGGCGACTTCTGGCGACACAGGTAAGGCAGCTATGGCAGGTTTTGCGGATGTTCCTGGGACTGAAATCATCGTCTTTTATCCCAAAGACGGTGTCAGCAAGGTCCAAGAGCTGCAAATGACGACGCAGACAGGTGCCAATACGCATGTGGTGGCCATTGATGGCAACTTTGACGATGCTCAGACTAATGTCAAGCACATGTTCAATGACACAGACCTACGAGCTCGTCTCTTGGAGCATAAGCTGCAGTTTTCATCAGCTAATTCTATGAATATTGGCCGTTTAGTGCCACAGATTGTCTACTATGTCTATGCCTATGCTCAGCTGGTGAAGGCGGGAGAAATCACAGCGGGAGACAAGGTCAACTTTACCGTTCCGACGGGGAACTTTGGTAATATCTTGGCGGCCTACTATGCCAAGCAAATCGGTCTGCCAGTTGGCAAGCTGATCTGTGCATCGAATGAAAACAATGTCCTGACCGACTTCTTCAAGACTCAGGTTTATGACAAGAAGCGGAGCTTTAAGGTGACGTCTAGTCCTTCCATGGATATTCTGGTTTCCTCTAACTTGGAGCGCTTGATTTTCCATCTGTCTGGTAACAGCGCTGAGAAAACAGCTGCCTTGATGGCGGCTCTGAATGATCATGGACAGTATGAACTGACGGACTTTGATGCTGAGATTTTAGAGCTCTTTGCGGCTGACTATGCAACAGAGCAAGAAACAGCAGCTGAAATCAAGCGGGTCTATCAAGCATCTGACTACATCGAAGACCCTCATACTGCCGTTGCGTCTGCTGTCTATCAAAAATATCTAGCAGAAACAGCTGATCAGCGCAAGACTGTTATCGCGTCTACCGCTAGTCCCTATAAATTCCCAGTTGTGGCCGTTGAGGCTGTGACTGGTCAAACAGGACTCAGTGACTTCGAGGCTTTGGAGCAACTGCACGAACTTTCTGGCATAGTCCTGCCACCAGCTGTGGATGGCTTAGAAACAGCCCCAGTGCGTCACAAAACGACGGTCGCTGCAGACCAAATGCAGGCAGCAGTCGAAGATTATTTGGGATTATAAAAAACAAAAACATCAGCTTATTCATTGGCTGATGTTTTATAATCTATTTTAACACAATCAATTGCTTGCCAGCTAGGCTGTAACTGTCAGCTAGTGGTGCGATTGGTTTTTGGGCATCAATGGCTGGATACTTGAGATGTAATCTTTGCTTGTTTTTGTTTTCATAGACAGCCTCTTGGTTGCCAAAGTTGATGACGATGGTTATGCTCTCTTTCCTGTCTTGAATCTTGTACTCCAATAAACTGTCTGTCAGCCAGTTGACCTGACAGGCTTGCTTGATAGCGGCGCTGGTCTTTAGATGCAACAGCGGATGTGCCCTGCGAAAAGCAATCAGCTGTTTAACAAAAGCAATGTCCTCTGTATAATGCAGGGAGCGCAGCCAGTCTAGTTTATTGATTTCGTCAGGCATATTGTAGGTGTTGTCAATCAGATTTTTAGTCCGGAAAAATTCCTGACCGCTGTGGATAAAGGGAACACCTTGAGCCAGCAGGACGAGTTGGAGAGCCAGCCGCGAATTGGCCAGCCGATCCCGCAAGGTGATAGCAGGGTTGACGATATCAAAATAATCAAAAACCGTTGCATTGTCATGGCACTCCACATAATTAATAGCCTGCTGGGGCGCAGTGAAGTGGACCTCGCCTTTTAGACCAACATTGGCTGTCAGGACATTTTCAAGCTGACTGGCAGGAGTCTTGCTCTCGATTTGCCGACCTTGGGCGATGGTCTGCTTGATACTGTCACGGAAATGATCGCTGAAAAAACCATAATCCGGAAGCTGGGCAGCATTGTACTGATGAGCCAAACGCTCACTTGCCAGTCCAGTATCCATCTGCCAACCTTCACCATAGAGATAGATGTTAGGATAGAGCGCCTTGAGTTCGTCAGCTATTTGCTGCATGGTTTGGATATCTAAAATCCCCATCAGATCAAAGCGGAAACCGTCAAAGCCATAGATGCTGACCCATTGCTTGACCGACTGCTTGATATAGCGGCGGGCCATGGCCTTCTCACTGGCTACATCATTGCCGCAAAAGGTTCCGTTGGTCCTGTAGCCCATGTCATTGAGTCGGAAAAAATAGCCGGGCACGATTTTTTCAAAAGCATAGCTGTTGGCATCATAGACATGATTGTAGACCATATCCATGATGACGCTGATATCAGCATTGTGGTAGGCAGTAATGGCTGCCTGCAGCTCTAAGATGCGGGCATAAGGGTCTCGTGGATTGCTGGCAAAACTGCCATCTGGGACATTATACTGGACAGGATCATAGCCCCAGTTGTAGACGAGCTCAGGATGCTTTTCATCAACGCTGCCAAAATCGTAGACGGGCATAAGCTGCACGTGGCTGATACCCAGCTCTTTCAGATAGTCCAGACCGAACTTCTGACCGTGAACGACTGGAGATTCGCTCAGCGAGGCAAACTTCCCAGGATAGGAGAAACCAGCTTCTTTCTGCATAGAGAAATCACGGACACTCATTTCATAAATGACGGCTTCTGTCGGATTCAACTGTGTTTTCGCTCGTTTGATAGGCTTTTTAATCTTTTCTAAATCAATGATATAGCTGTTGCCCGAATTAACATCTGAGGATAGGGCGTAGGGATCATGGACTTCTACCCACTTGCCATTGATCTTATGGAGATAAGAATAGGAGGCTCCCTCTAAATCTCCTTCAATGCGGGTATGCCAGACTCCCTTATCCAGACGCTTGAGATGGTGAACCTGGTCTTTCAGATGCAGGAGGACTTTTTCGGAAATGGGTGCCCAGAGTTTGAAGTCGGTGGCTTGGGGGCTGTACTGAGCTCCCAAATCGTCACCTGCATAGTCAAAAATTTCATCGAAAATAGGCTTTTTCACGATATGGCGGTACTGCAGGTCGGTATGATTGCGATCTTGGTCATAGACCTTGTAGGACTGCGTCAGGTCAATGGGCTCATTAGCCGACACGGTGTAGATAATCCGCTCTTCCTGATTGTTGATATTTTTGATGGTCAAAGGGCTGGAGCTGTGCTTGTCTTCCAGTGTAAAGTGGATGGAGTAGGCTTCAAAGCTCTTTTCCAGTTCGATGGTGATGATATTTTCGTCATCTAAATAGGCTTGAAAAATACGAAAGGCCATGTTTTTCCTCTTTCTTTGTCATTTTCTCTTCGTGTAATTATTTTGAGTTTAGGCTCTTCCCTAGGTTGGGACAAGGCCGTTCTGTGAATCGTTGATAAATGAGCAAAAGCACTCGGATTAGCGAGTGCTGATGCTATGCGGGATCAACTGGCGATAGCAGATTTGCTTGTCCTCTTTATTGTCCTTGATGATTTGGAAGAGGGTCCGGAAAGACTCTTTCCCAAGCTCGAGGGCATTGATATCGATATAGGCATCCACATCAATGCGCGGTTTGAGAGAGTCAAAGGTGATAATGGGAATCTGGTAGTCCTGATCTTTGAGATAGTGCAGGGCTCCTTCTGCTACTAGCGTATCAGATGTTACGATAGCTTCAATCTCATCCAGCGGCAGCTCCTCCATAATCTTGTAACTGTTGTCTTCCAGAAGGAAACCGAAGGCAAATTTGATAATGCGTTCATCCAAAGGCCGGTCTGCTTCATTCAGAGCTTGCTTGTAGCCTGTGTAACGATCCTGGGAAACGACTAGCTCCTTATTCCCGGCCAGAAAGGCGATTTTCTGATAGCCCTTGTCAAGGAAATATCTGGTCGCGTCATAGCCGGCCTTGATATTGTCATTGTCCACCAGAGAGATGAAAGGTGAGACAGCTTTCCCAAGGATGAGGAAGGGGAAGTTGTTTCTGACTGCAAAGTCGACCAAAGGATCGTCCTGCTTGGAGTAAAGGAAAATCAGTCCGTCAACTCGCTTGCCCAAAATCATCTGCTTCATATTTTCCAAGCGGTGCTCTTCGTCTTGCCCAGTGCTAATCTGGATGGCATAGTCATAGTCAGAAGCGATCTGAGAAATCCCCCGTAATACAGTTGGGAAAAAAGGGTTTTGGTAGAAGACATCTGAGTCGTCTGGCAGGACCAAGCCGATGACTTGGCTGGACTGGCTGACCAGACTTCTGGCATTGAGGTTGGGATGATAGTCCAGCTCCTTCATAGCAGCACGGACCCGTTTTTTGGTTTCTTCACTGATGGTTGATTTGTTTTGTACGACGCGGGTCACGGTAGAGGGCGACACGCCTGCTAGTTTTGCGACTTCTTTGATAGTAACTCGCATAAAAACCTCCTAAAGGCCTGCATTTGCTGAAAATCCTTTCTATAACATCAACTATTTTAAATCTACTAGTAGAAGCACTTGCTTTCTAAGAGTCATGCAAACCTATGCCCAAAATGGCTATTATAACCAGTGATATTGCCTAACTATTATGGTTGAAAAAGCAAGTATAAAGCAGTTTCTCAGTAAACGCAAACGTTTTCTGTTTGTAAGAACATTTTAACACAAAAAGAGAACGCTTGCAAGAAGAGAAAAACGGCAAATAATTGGGGCTGTAAGAGAGTCCTAAAAGAGCATTATATCCATTAACCAATAAATTGAAAAAAATCTCAAAAACCCCTTGCACTAAAAAAAAAAATAGGTTATAATCAAGTCGACGCAAACGTTTGCATTAAGTAAAAATGAAAAGGCGTAGAGGAAAAAATAACGAGGTGACAAAATGAAAAAACGTCAAAGCGGCGTGCTCATGCACATTTCATCCCTTCCGGGCAAGTATGGTATCGGATCTTTTGGCCAAAGTGCTTATGATTTTGTAGACTTCTTGGTTCGCACCAAGCAGCGCTATTGGCAGATTTTGCCACTGGGAACTACCAGTTATGGTGATTCTCCTTATCAGTCTTTCTCTGCTTTCGCAGGGAACACCTACTTTATCGATTTTGATATTCTGATAGAAGAAGGTTTGCTGAACGAGGCAGATGTCAAGGGAGCTGATTTTGGAGATGATCCTAGAAAAGTGGATTATGCAAAGATTTTCGATGCTCGTCGTCCAATCATGGAAAAAGCAGTTGCTCGCTTCTTGAAAGCAGACGATCTGTCTGACTATGAGAGCTTTGTGGAGCAAAATACAGCTTGGCTGGAAGTTTTCGCTGAGTACATGGCTATCAAGGAACATTTTGATAATCTAGCTTGGACAGAGTGGCCGGATGAAGCTATTCGTCGCCGTGAGGCTGCTAGTCTCACTTCTTATCGTGAGAAGCTGGCTGACAAGCTGACCTACCATCGTGTAACCCAGTATCTATTCTTTAAGCAGTGGTTAAGATTAAAAGCCTATGCTAATGAACACCACATCGAGATTGTCGGAGATATGCCAATCTATGTGGCAGCTGACAGTGCTGATGTGTGGGCACAGCCGCACTTCTTTAAGACAGATGCTGTTGGCAAGCCGACCTGTGTGGCAGGCTGTCCGCCAGATGAATTTTCAGAAACTGGCCAGCTTTGGGGCAATCCTATCTATGACTGGGAAGCTATGGATAAAGATGGCTATGCTTGGTGGATTGAGCGCCTGCGTGAAAGCTTCAAGATTTACGATATTGTCCGTATCGACCACTTCCGCGGCTTTGAGTCTTACTGGGAAGTACCTGCTGGCTCAGAAACATCTGCTTCTGGTAAGTGGGTCAAAGGTCCAGACTACAAGCTCTTTGCAGCAGTTAAGGAAGCCTTGGGTGATTTGAATATCATCGCAGAAGACCTAGGCTTTATGACGGATGAAGTGATCGAGCTGCGTGAGCGCACTGGTTTCCCAGGAATGAAGATCTTGCAATTCGCCTTCAATCCTGATGATGAAAGCATCGACAGCCCGCATCTGGCGCCAAACAACTCAGTCATGTATACAGGAACCCATGATAACAATACTGTTTTGGGCTGGTACAAGGATGAGATTGACGACGCTACTCGCCAGTACATGGCACAGTACACCAACCGTAAGGAGTACGAAACAGTACCTCATGCAATGCTGCGCACAATCTTTGCTTCAGTCAGCTTTATGGCCATTGCGACCATGCAAGACCTGCTGGAATTAGATAGTGCAGCACGGATGAACTATCCATCCACAATTGGCGGCAACTGGACTTGGCGGATGACAGCTGAAGAGCTGAATCCAATCGTCGAAGGTGAGCTTTATAGCTTGACTAAGACTTACCGTCGTATGAATACCGATTTAATTAACAAATAAAGATAGCTAACTAGACTTGAAGGGAGTAATCATGTCAAACTTACAAACTTATATCAAAAATACTTATTCAAAAAATCTTGCTGATTGCAGCAACGAAGAACTCTATCTGGCTCTTTTAAACTACACTAAATTAGCCAGCGCTCAAAAGCCGGTCAACACTGGTAAGAAAAAACTCTACTACATCTCAGCTGAATTCCTGATTGGTAAACTCTTGTCTAACAACTTGATCAACCTTGGACTTTACGATGATGTGAAGCAAGAATTGGCAGATGCTGGTAAAGACTTGATCGAGGTAGAAGAAGTTGAGTTGGAGCCGTCTCTGGGTAACGGAGGTTTGGGACGTTTGGCTGCCTGCTTCTTAGACTCTATTGCGACCTTGGGTCTTAATGGTGATGGTGTAGGACTGAACTACCACTTTGGTCTCTTCCAACAGGTTTTGAAAAACAACGAACAGACAACCATTCCTAACTTCTGGCTGACTGAGCAAAACTGGTTGGTTCGCTCTAGCCGCAGCTACCAAGTGCCATTTGCTCACTTCACTCTGACATCTACTCTTTATGATATTGATGTGCCAGGTTACAAGACAGAAACTAAGAACCGTCTTCGTCTCTTTGATTTGGACTCAGTGGATGCAGATATCATCACAGACGGTATTGACTTTGACAAGACAGATATCGCTCGCAACTTGACCCTCTTCCTCTATCCAGATGATAGTGACAAGCAAGGGGAATTGCTCCGTATCTTCCAACAGTATTTCATGGTTTCAAATGGTGCTCAGCTGATTATTGACGAAGCGATTGAAAAAGGCAGCAATCTGCACGACTTGGCAGACTATGCTGTCATCCAAATCAATGATACCCACCCATCTCTGGTTATCCCAGAAATGATTCGTCTCTTGACAGAGCGTGGTTTGGATCTGGATGAAGCAATTGCCATCGTACAGAAGATGACTGCTTATACGAACCACACAATTCTAGCTGAAGCTCTTGAAAAATGGCCTCTGGAATTCTTGAAAGAAGTAGTACCGCATCTGGTACCAATCATCAAAGAGCTTGACAAGCGCGTGAAAGCTAAATACGCAGATCCAGCAGTGCAAATCATTGATGAAGACGATCGTGTGCACATGGCTCACATGGATATCCACTACGGATACAGTGTCAATGGGGTTGCCGCTCTGCATACAGAAATCCTGAAAAACTCTGAGCTCAAAGCCTTCTACGATATCTACCCTGAGAAATTCAATAACAAGACCAACGGTATTACTTTCCGCCGCTGGCTCATGCATGCCAACCCACGTCTATCTCATTACCTAGATGAGTTGCTGGGCCGCGACTGGCACCATGATGCAACTAAGCTCGAAGGCTTGTTGGAATTCACTGGTGCTGCAAATGTTAAAGAAAAATTGGAAGGTATCAAGGCTCACAACAAGCGTAAATTGGCTCGTCACTTGAAGAAAGCCCAAGGCGTGGAAATCAATCCAGAATCTATCTTTGATATCCAAATCAAGCGTCTGCATGAGTACAAGCGCCAACAAATGAACGCTTTGTACGTTATCCACAAGTATCTGGACATCAAGGCTGGCAACATCCCTGCTCGTCCAATCACTGTCTTCTTCGGTGGTAAGGCTGCTCCTGCTTACACAATTGCACAGGACATCATCCACCTCATCCTTTGCTTGTCAGAAGTGATTGCTAATGACCCTCAAGTGGCTCCACACCTGCAAGTAGTTATGGTAGAAAACTACAATGTTACAGCATCTAGCTTCTTGATTGCGGCGGGTGATATTTCTGAGCAGATTTCCCTGGCCTCTAAGGAAGCATCTGGTACTGGTAACATGAAGTTCATGCTTAACGGTGCTTTGACTCTTGGTACCATGGACGGAGCGAACGTTGAAATTGCAGAGCTAGTCGGCGAAGACAACATCTACATCTTCGGTGAAGATTCTGAGACTGTTATTGACCTCTACGCAAAATCTGCTTACAAGTCTAGTGAGTACTATGCACGTGAAGCTATCAAGCCATTGGTTGACTTTATCGTCAGCGATGAAGTATTGGCAGTTGGTAAAGCTGAACGCTTGGAACGTCTTTACAATGAGTTGATCAGCAAGGACTGGTTCATGACCCTGCTGGATCTAGAAGACTATATCCAAGTCAAAGAGCGCATGCTGGCTGACTATGAAGACCGCGATGCTTGGATGGACAAAGTTATCGTCAATATCGCCAAAGCTGGTTTCTTCTCATCTGACCGTACTATCGCTCAATACGAAGAAGAAGTATGGCACTTGAACAGCTAATATTCTTTAAATCAAAAAAGCCGAGACATCAGTGTTTCGGCTTTGATTTTTCAATCGAAGATATGAATGAGGATTTAGCTATTGTGAGAGTTTCTGAAAAGGTGTAAGTCAATCGGCCTTGTCAGCTTTTCCTTTTCGGTGTATAATAAGTGAAAATATTTCTTTACAGGAGGCGTTCATGAAAAAGAAACCAATTTATCTTTATGTTTTGCTGGGCTTGTCAACCGTGGGAACCTTGTGGGGACTTTTTGGCAAGTTCACTTCTTCTGATGCTGGAGTGAAAAGCATTCTTAAGCAGATAGAAGAACCAGCAAAATCCCAGTATGCCACTTATTTTAGCAAGAGTGCAGAAGTGGCGAATTCGCTAGCCAATAATTTCTTTTTTTACGGGCACATCGTTCTCTTAATAGTGGCTCTTTTCTTCCTTTTTAGGAAAGATATATTTAAGGCCAATCTTATCTATATTGCCGATGTTCTTGTGGGCTTGATTTCGACAGCCTATGCTTATGTGGTATCAAAGGGGATTATAGCTTCTTCTTTTTCAGACTCAACTCTTCTTTCGGCACAGATGACGGGGCTGAATTTCTCCATCCTCCTTTCAGTAGTCATTAGCCTAATCTTCCTTTCCATCGTCATCTTTAAGCTAATCCAGCAGCAAAAAGAGGCTGAAAAAGCAGAACTAGCTGCAAACGAATAAAATTTGACAAATAACAGATAAGTGCTTACAATTTTAAGAAGCAATATCTGTTATTTTTTAGAATGGAGAATACAATGACAAAGGTTTCCTTGGTTTACATCAGCTTGAGCGGCAATACAGAGAGTTTCGTCCGTCGGCTGACAGACTATTTGCTGGAGCAGCATCCAAGCCTAGAGGTAGAGAAGATTCATATCAAAGACCTAGTAAAGGAAGGAATCCCCTTTTTTGAAATGGACAATCCTTTTATCACTTTTCTGCCGACCTATCTGGAGGGTGGCAATGGTGTGGACAATGGCGATGTAGAAATTCTGACAACCGATGTGGGGGACTTTATTGCCTATGGTCAGAATGCCAGCAAGTGCCTGGGCGTCATTGGCAGTGGCAATCGTAACTTTAACAATCAGTACTGTCTGACCGCCAAGCAATACTCAGAGCGCTTCGGATTTCCGGTTTTGGCTGATTTTGAAATGCGTGGCATGTTGGGAGACATTAAGAAGGTTGCAGGAATTATTGAGGAGCTCTATCACATTGAAAAAAACGAAAACCAGTGAGGTTTTCGTTTTTTGATGTTCTAAATCAAGCTTACATCTTTTCTGGGGCTTCTACTCCCAGCAAACGCAGAGCTTCTTTGAGGACAACAGCTGTTGAGTAGCTGAGAGCCAGACGGCTGTCACGCTCAGGGCTTTCATCCAAAATCCGAGTGTGCGCATAGTATTTGTTAAAGGCTTGAGCCAGACTGATAGCGTATTTGGCAATCAGAGATGGCTCATAGTTATCAGCAGCACGCTTGACAACGCGACCGAAGTCTTGAAGCAGCTTGATAATTTCCCAGCTTTCTGGATCGTTCAGGCTGTATGTAGCCTCTGCATCAGGCTGGAAGTTCGCCTTGCGCAGGATAGACTGGATACGAGCATAGGCATACTGGATGTAAGGGCCTGTTTCTCCCTCGAAGGAAACCATAGCTTCCAGATCAAAGTCGTAACCATTGCGGCGGTCAGTTTTGAGGTCGTAGAACTTAACTGCTCCAACCCCAACTGCACGAGCAACAGCTTCCTTGTTTTCTAAATCTGGGTTTTTAGCTTCAATCTGGCTCTTAGCCCGGCTGATAGCTTCCAGCAGAGTTGGTTCGAGGAGGATAATATTTCCTTTACGTGTAGACAATTTTTGACGGTTCTTAGTCACCAGACCAAAGTCAACGTGAATCATGTCATCGCTCCAGTCAAAGCCCATCTTTTTCAGAACAGCCTTAAGCTGTCTGAAGTGGTTAGCCTGCTCTTGACCTACAACATAGACATTTTTGACAAAGTTGTAAGTGCGAGCCCGGTAGATGGCTGTTGCGATATCACGTGTGATGTAGAGGGTAGCACCGTCTGATTTTTTAATCATAGCAGGCGGAAGGTTAAAGTCTTCCAAGTCTACAATGCTAGCTCCTTTTGACTCCTGTAAAAGCCCTTTTTCTTCGAGGATTTGAATCCCTTCGTCCATCTTGTCATTGTAGAAAGCTTCACCATTTAGACTGTCAAATTCGACACCTAGGAGTTCGTAGATACGGTTGAATTCTGTCAGACTTTCGTCTCGGAACCATTGCCAGAGCTCAGTTGCTTCTGGGTCACCGTCTTCCAGCTTCTTGAACCAAAGGCGGCCTTCTTCATCCAGAGATGGGTCGTTTTCAATCTCGGCATTGATACGCACGTAGAGTTTGAGGAGCTCGTCAATAGGGTTAGCTTCAACAGCTTCCTGGCTTCCCCACTTCTTATAAGCTACCATCAAGAGGCCAAACTGTTTGCCCCAGTCTCCCAAGTGGTTGATTTTGATGGTGTTGTAGCCAATCTTGCGGAAGATGTTGGAAAGAGCATCACCGATAACAGTAGAGCGCAAGTGGCCGACTGAGAAAGGCTTGGCAATGTTTGGGCTTGATAGATCAATGGTGATATTCTGATTATTTCCTTCGTTTTGCTGGCCATAGTCAGCTCCATCTTTGATGACTTCTTTGATGACTTGGCCAGAAATTTCAGCCTTGCTGAGGAAAAAGTTGACATAAGGACCAGTCGCAACGACTTTATCAAAATGCGCTGTATCAATCTTTTCAGCGATATCAGCAGCGATGATTTGAGGAGCTTTGCGCTCAGTCTTTGCCAGAGAAAAGGCTGGGAAGGCGATATCACCAAGTTCAGAGCTCTTTGGCTGCTCCAATAAATTTAAAATAGCGTCTTGATCAAGGCTGTCAATAACCTTGGCCAATTCGCCGGCAATCAACTGTTTGTTATCCATATTTGCTCCTTTGTGTCTTTTGTTATTATTTTATCACATTTTTCAAGGAATCTTCAATTTTTTTGGGAATAATTTTTGGGCTAATAGGAATTTTTCTGATATAATAAGAGGGATAAGAACCTGTATTTATAGATGAGTTTTCCATCTAAATGCTTCCTTCCCTGACACTCTTGGTTAAAGTTTTTTGTTTATTCTCAGTATTCCTGCAAATCTTTGCCTAGATTGATGGAGAAGCAGTCTTTGATCGGATGGAGTATTCTTCATGAATGCAGCTTCTAAATATTCAATAATGAGGTAAAAATGAGAAAGAATGACCGTCATCAGTTAGTCAAAACGATGATTAAGGAGGAAAAACTAGGAACGCAAAAGGAGATTCAGGATCGTCTGGAAGCGCAAGGGATTTATGTAACACAGACTACCCTGTCGCGTGACCTTCGTGAAATCGGCCTGACTAAGGTTAAGAAGAAGGGGCTGACTTATTATGTTTTGGCGCATGAGACTGAAGAGATTGATTTTATAGAGTTTTTAGCCAAGCATGTGGAGAGTGTGGCCAGGGCAGAGTTTAGTCTGGTTCTTCGCACTGGCCTGGGAGAGGCAACAGTGCTGGCCAATGTCGTGGATAGCTCGTTCGATAGCCGCATTCTGGGAACCGTTGCGGGTGCCAATACTCTTTTAGTAGTTTGCCGGGATCAGGCAGCGGCTCAGGAGATTGAAGAGCAAATACAGGAAGTGATGTAAGAGTCACAGTTTTTTCAGGAAAAATGGAGAGGTTTGAGACAGAAGTCCTGACCTCGTTTGTTTTTAGAAAGGATAGAGATGGCAGTAGAAAAGTTATCGCCAGGCATGCAGCAGTATTTGGATATCAAAAAGGACTATCCAGATGCTTTCTTGCTCTTTCGGATGGGGGATTTCTATGAGTTGTTTTATGATGATGCGGTCAATGCCGCGCAAATTTTAGAGATTTCTCTCACCAGCCGTAATAAAAATGCTGAAAATCCCATTCCCATGGCCGGAGTTCCCTATCATTCGGCTCAGCAGTATATTGATGTTTTGGTCGAATCAGGCTATAAGGTAGCGATTGCGGAGCAGATGGAAGATCCCAAGGAAGCCAAGGGCGTTGTTAAGCGGGAGGTGGTTCAGGTTATCACACCGGGAACGGTGGTAGACTCCAGTAAGCCGGACTCTGCTAATAACTTTCTGGTGGCTCTGGATTACTCAGAGGGCCTCTATGGTCTGGCTTATATGGACTTGGTGACCGGTGAGTTTCAGGTGACTAGTTTAGAGGACTTTGCCTTGGTCTGCGGGGAAATCCGCAATTTGAAAGCTAGGGAAGTGGTGCTGGGCTATGCCTTGCCAGAAGCTGAGGAGCAGGTCTTGGCTGGACAAATGAACCTCTTATTATCCTATGTACAGACGACCTTGGACGATGTCCAGCTGCTAGGCGAGGAGTTGTCTCCGATGGAACGTCAGGCAGCGGGGAAATTGCTTGAGTATGTGCACCGGACTCAGATGAGGGAGCTCAGCCATTTGAAGAAGGCTCAGCATTATGAAATCAAGGACTTTCTGCAAATGGACTATGCCACCAAGGCAAGTCTGGATTTGACAGAAAATGCTCGTTCGGGCAAGAAGCACGGCAGTCTTTATTGGCTGATGGACGAGACTAAGACGGCCATGGGGGGCCGCATGCTGCGCTCTTGGATCCAGCGGCCGCTGATTGATGAAGCGCGAATTAGCCAGCGGCAGAATGTCGTCGAGGTTTTTCTGGATCATTTCTTTGAGCGGAGTGATTTGACGGAGAGCCTCAAGGGAGTCTATGATATCGAGCGGTTGGCTAGTCGGGTGTCTTTTGGCAAGACCAATCCTAAGGATTTGCTGCAGCTGGCAGCTACATTGGGCAATGTGCCTCAGATTAAGGCTATATTGCAAGGAATCGGTAGCCCGCATCTAGCTCGTTTGATTGAGGGCTTGGATCCTATTCCAGAGTTGGCAGGCTTGATTAGCTCAGCTATTTCGCCGGATGCGCCCCATATCATCACCGAGGGCAATATCATTCGGACCGGTTTTGATGAGACCTTGGATCAGTATCGGCTTGTGCTGAGGGAGGGGACCGGATGGATTGCAGAGCTGGAAGTCAAAGAACGTGCCAACAGTGGCATCAGCAATCTGAAGATTGATTATAACAAAAAAGATGGTTACTATTTCCATGTGACCAATTCTCAGTTGGCTCATGTGCCTAGTCATTTCTTCCGCAAGGCGACCCTGAAAAATTCTGAGCGTTTCGGAACGGAGGAGTTGGCCCGGATTGAGGGAGAGATGTTGGAGGCGCGTGAAAAATCTGCTAATTTGGAATACGAGATTTTCATGCGGATTCGCGAGGAAGCTGGCAAATACATCCAGCGCTTGCAGACCTTGGCACAAACGCTGGCAGCTGTAGATGTCCTGCAGAGCTTTGCTGCGGTAGCAGAGCAACTACATTTGGTGCGCCCCGTCTTTACTGCAGAGCGCTGTCTGCAGATTGAAAAAGGTCGGCATGCTGTTGTGGAAAAGGTCATGGGTGCCCAAAGCTACATTCCAAATAGTATTCTGCTGGACCAGAAAACGGACATCCAGCTGATTACCGGGCCTAATATGAGCGGGAAATCAACTTATATGCGCCAGCTGGCTATCATCGTTATTATGGCACAGATGGGCTCTTATGTGCCCGCTCAGTCTGCCAGTCTGCCAATATTTGATGCGATTTTCACTCGCATCGGTGCGGCGGATGATCTGGTGTCCGGCCAGTCCACCTTTATGGTGGAGATGATGGAGGCCAATCGGGCCATTCGGCAGGCCAGCGAGCGTTCGCTCATCCTCTTTGATGAGTTGGGCCGTGGGACGGCGACTTACGATGGGATGGCGCTGGCTCAGGCTATTATCGAGCATATTCATCACTATACTGGGGCCAAGACCCTCTTTGCTACCCACTATCATGAGCTGACAGCCTTAGAGAATAGCTTGGAGCATTTGGAAAATGTCCATGTGGCAACCTTGGAAAAGGACGGGCAGGTGACTTTCCTGCATAAGATTGAGCCGGGTCCGGCTGACAAGTCCTACGGGATTCACGTGGCGAAAATTGCCGGTCTTCCTGAGAAATTACTGGAGCGGGCGGATAACATTTTGAGTCATTTGGAGAGTCAGGATACAGGACTAGGCTCAGAGCTTCCTACCGAATCCAGACAAAAACGGTCACAAGTGGCTGAGCAGACGTCTCTTTTCGCAGAGGGAACGGAAAATCCAGTCCTGACTGAACTACGAGACTTGGACATCTACAATATGACTCCCCTGGAAGTCATGGCAGCGGTGGCCGAGCTCAAGAAGAAGTTGTAAAATAGATAAATCAGAGCCTGATACTTAATCAAGCTCTTTTTCGTTCTAATTAATTTTCTTGTAATCGCTTAGAAGCTTGTTACTAAGGCGATAATTTATATTTACATGGTGGTGGGAATGCTGTATAATGAGATTAGATAGCTTATGCTACATTGGTGTTAAATAGGAGAACGGAGAAAAAGAAATGGGATTTTGTATAAACTGTGGGCAAACACTTGCTGAGGGAGCTCATTTTTGTAGTAATTGCGGCATTGCAGTGGGGGAAACAAATACAGGGGCGTCACAACGGAAAACAGTATATGATGGTGAATTATACAAATGTCCGAATTGTACTGAGAGGCTAGATTCTTTTATGACCGTTTGTCCCACTTGCGGATATGAATTGAGGGGAGCAAAGGGAGCTTCTGTCGTGAAAGAGTTTGCTAAAAAACTTGAACAAATTGAAAGTGTACGCACAGATACGAATAAAGTATACTCAGTTATAGGGGATATATTTGGCAAATTTAATAAAACTGATGAGCAAAAGATAAACTTGATTCGTAGTTTTTCTATTCCCAATACCAAAGAAGATATTGTTGAGTTTGTGATTTTAGCTGCTTCAAATATTGATTTAAGGTTATATGGCTTCTCGGGGGGAGATCCTAATTCGTCTCAAAGGGCTATATCAGATGCTTGGTTAGCTAAGTTTGAACAAGCTTATGATAAGGCGCGTTTTAGTTTTGCTAATTCACCAGACTTTTTGAATATAAAAGAGATTCATGATCAAAAAATGAAACAACTAAAGAAAGAAAAAAGGAATCAAACACTTATTATTCTGAGCATGGTGTTATTTCTTCTTTTGGGGTTTATTTTGGGATTCATTGCATTAATTTTTGGGGCTAAATGATTGTATTTAGAAGGAGTTATATTATGGGATTGTTTGCTAAAAACAACCGCACAGGCGGTTTCATGGATGAAATTCGTTGCGATGAAGTGTCCTATTTGATATGGAAGTGGCATCCTGCAGGAGCGAAACAGGGGTTAGGCAATAGAGAAAATGCCATTCGTTGGGGCTCTTCTTTGCGGGTCAAAGATGGAGAGGTTGCTGTCTTTGTCTATAAACAAAAAGATGGCACATTGCAAGACTTTATTGTAGGTCCATATGATCAGACAATTAAGACCTCCAACTTTCCTGTGCTGGCAAGCATAGTGGGTCTGGCTTATGAGGGTGGTACACCATTTCCAGCAGAAGTCTATTTCATAAATCTTGCGCAAATTATTCAAGTCAAGTTTGCAGTGCCGTTTTTTGATGTCTATGATCCAAGGTTTTTAGACTTTGGTGTTCCTGTTGCGGTTCGTGGCACGATTAATTTTAAAATTACTGATTATAAAATATTTATCAAGTTACACAGGCTGAATACTTTTAATCTTGATGATTTTCAAAAGCAAATTCGGGATGCTGTAGCCCGATATGCTAAACATATTGTAACGAATGCTCCTACAGAGAATGACATTCCTGTCATTAATCTTGAAAGCAAAATTTCACAAATTAATGAAGCTCTTGAACATGATGTCGTGGAAAGATTAAGGGAGAATTTTGGTGTCACTGTTTCAAGTCTTGATATAGCTGCAATAGAGATTGATAAATCAAGTCAAGGCTATCAACAGCTTATGTTGGTTACCAAGGATGTTGCCACAGCTAAAATACAAGCAGAAACTACTGACTATGTTGAACGGATACGTATCCAACGTGAAGAAGGACAATATGCACAGCATAAGCAAACACAATCTGCAAACCTAGGTGCATTTCAAGTCGAAAAGCAGTCCGAAGTTGGTATTGCTGGCGCTGATGCATTGGGCCAAATGGGCGCTAATGGTTCGGGAACAGTTTCTCTGGGAGGCGATGCAGGCTTCAACCCAGCTGCTATGATGGCAGGAATGGCAGTAGGAGGCGCTGTAGGACAAAATATTGCTGGAGCTATGAATAGTATGATGTCGGGCAACTCCCAACAACAGTCAGTTGTTTCACCTCCTCCGATTCCAACAACTGCTTACCATATTGCTGTCAATGGACAAGCATCTGGACCTTATGATAGAAATACCCTAACACAAATGTCTCTATCAGGGCAATTCCTCTCTTCAACCTTAGTCTGGAAACCAGGAATGCCAGAATGGATGAGAGCAGATACAGTTGATGATTTGAAAGAGTTGTTTATGCCTCCAGTTCCGCCAGTAGAATAAAAACAGTTCAAATTTGAACTGTTTTTTTGTTTCTCATGATTCTCCAGATAAACCACTGTTAATTTTTTGAATTTTGCGGTAGGTGTGGCAGCTATTTGTGTCTATCTGGTTTGTCTTGTGCGCAGAGCGGGCAAGATAAGTCTGCCTTCTGATAGAAAGAGCCCAATGTGTTATAATAGATAGCAGAACAAATACGGAGAAAAAGATGTCAAAAATTATCGAACTTCCAGAAATTCTAGCCAATCAGATTGCGGCCGGTGAGGTCATTGAGCGGCCTAGCAGTGTGGTCAAGGAGCTGGTGGAAAATTCAATTGATGCGGGTGCAAGCCGGATTACCATCGAAATCGAGGAGGCCGGACTTAAGAGCATTCAGGTAACGGATAATGGCGAAGGCATAGACCACGAAGATGTTCCTCTGGCCCTTCGACGCCATGCTACCAGTAAAATCAAGAAGCAGGCGGATCTCTTTCGGATTCGGACATTGGGTTTTCGGGGCGAGGCCATTCCTTCCATTGCTTCTGTCTCGCGTTTTACCATTGAGACAGCGACTGAAGCCGGCCAGCACGGGACTCTGCTGGTTGCCCAGGGTGGCGAGATCGAAGAGCATGAGCCTACCAGCAGTCCGGTGGGAACGAAAATCAAGATAGAAGATCTCTTCTTCAATACTCCGGCCCGGCTCAAGTATATGAAGAGCCAGCAGGCTGAGCTGTCCCATATCGTTGATGTGATTAATCGGCTCAGTCTGGCCCATCCGGAAGTAGCTTTCACCCTTATCAGTGACGGCCGCGAAATGACACGGACTGCCGGCAGCGGCAATCTGCGTCAGGCTATTGCAGGAATCTATGGCCTGGCAACAGCCAAGAAAATGGTGGAAATCTCTGCTTCAGATCTGGACTTTGAAGTGAGTGGTTATGTCAGTCTGCCTGAGTTGACTCGTGCGAATCGGAATTATATTACGATTCTCATCAATGGCCGCTATATCAAGAATTTCCTGCTCAATCGTGCTATTTTGGATGGCTACGGCAGCAAGCTGATGGTAGGCCGCTTTCCACTAGCGGTCATCAATATTCAGATTGACCCCTATCTGGCCGATGTCAATGTCCATCCGACCAAGCAAGAGGTGCGGATTTCTAAAGAGCGGGAACTCATGGCCTTGATTTCGCAAGCAATTTCGACCAGTCTCAAGGAGCAAGACCTTATCCCGGATGCTTTGGAAAATCTAGCCAAATCAACTGTTAAGCGTGCGACTAAGCCCGAACAGACCAGCCTCCCGCTGAAAGAAAATCGCCTCTACTACGATAAGGAGCAGAATGACTTCTTCCTCAAGCCACAGGTGGCCGAGCAGCAGCTATCCTTTGAAGAATCAGTAGGACCTGTTCAGGCAAATACTGACGAAAAAGCAGAGCCACAACCGACTTCGGTCAAATTCGCAGAGAGAAAGCCGGCTAGCTATGACCAACTGGACCATCCAGAGCTAGACCAGGCCAGTCTGGAGCGAGCTGTGGATAAGTTGGAGCAGGAAGAGAAGTCAAGCTTCCCAGAGTTAGAATATTTCGGCCAGATGCATGGCACTTATCTCTTTGCTCAGGGCAAGGGTGGTCTTTACATTATTGACCAGCATGCTGCCCAAGAGCGGGTCAAGTATGAGTATTATCGGGAGAAGATTGGGGATGTGGACAATAGCCAGCAACAGCTCTTAGTGCCCTATATCTTTGAATTTCCAGCAGACGATATGCTGCGAATCAAGCAGCGGATGGAGCTGCTAGAAGATGCTGGCATCTTTTTAGAAGAGTATGGAGCCAATCAGTTCATCCTCCGTGAGCATCCCATTTGGTTTAAGGAAGAGGAGATTGAGGCAGGCATCTATGAGATGTGTGATATGCTTCTCCTGACCAAGGAAGTTTCCATCAAGAAATATCGAGCAGAGCTAGCTATTATGATGAGCTGCAAACGCTCCATCAAGGCCAATCACAGTCTGGATGACTACTCTGCGCGTGACTTGCTCTTTCAGCTGTCCCAGTGTGACAATCCCTACAACTGCCCACACGGCCGACCGGTCTTAGTCAACTTTACCAAGTCGGATATGGAAAAAATGTTCCGCCGCATTCAGGAAAATCATACTAGCCTGCGGGAATTGGGGAAATACTAAACTTTATAGAAGATCAAACAGCCCTAGTCATAGAACTAGAGCTGTTTTGAATTTTTGAGCTGAACTTGCGTTTCAGCAAGCAAATCAGCTGGATGGCGTTTGTCCTTGCGAAGCAGTCCCATCAGCAGAAAGAACAAGAAGAGAATCCCTGCTGAAGTTGACAAGAAAATTGACAAAGCATCTGCTTGATAAGCACTACGGATAGCTCCCATATGACCCAACTGCCAAGGGAAAAGCTTGATAGTAGAGCGCAAAAGGCTGTGGGAAAGGCTCCTATGTTTGTAAACCAACTGTAAACCTGCCCAACGCTTGCCAAAACTGCCTTTTCTATAGTCGAGCCAAGCAAAGATGATAGTTAGAGGCAGGACGGAGCTAGAAAAAGCCAGAAGCTGGCTCTGGACTTCAGTGAATGCAGGAATGCCTCCTAAAACCAGATAGTAAAAACCCATAGCTAGTAAAAAAAGAGAAATGAGGTAGCCTGAGATGAAAAGCCAGTCTCCAATCAGCTCTTTCAGACGAGTTTTGACAGGTATGGGATTGTCAGTTTTTAGTTTCATCTTGAGCATCTTCTTTCTCAGAATCATCAAGGTCGATAACCTTGTCCAGATACTTTTTCTTAATCTTTAGCGCCTTGTTAATAGCCATTGCAGATGCGATTAAGAGGAAAAAGGTCAACCAGACCAGCGCAGTGAATGTTGCTGGCAAGCTAGAACCTGCAAAGAAGAGAAAGATAGCTAGGGCAGATACAAAAATATACAAAACCTGCCAGAAGCCATAAGATTTCACTTGCTTGTAGTAACGGTCTTTTTCGTCTTCTGAGAGGACGGGTTTTATTTCCGGCTTGTCGCTGTCTTCTAAAAGCAGATAATCTGTCGTCACTTGGAAAATCTTGCTCAGCTCTACAATTTTTTCCAGCTCTGGCAGCGCTTGGCCAGACTCCCACTTGGAAATGCTCTGACGAGAGACATTGATTTGTTCAGCCAGTTTTTCTTGTGACCAGCCTTTTTCTTTTCTTAGTTCAAATAATTTATCAGCGAGTTTCATAATCGCAGCCTCCTTTTCTTTGCTAACTCTATCCTAACAGCTTTTAGTTATCTTGAGAATACAGCTTCCTGTACATTTTGTCAACCGCTGGTTGCACTTCTGTTTGCAGTTTCCAGACAGAAAATATGATATACTAGATAGGCAAAATGATACAAAAAGAAGGAAGATTATGTACGAATATTTTAAAGGAATCATCAGTAAAATTACAGCCAAATACATTGTATTGGAAGCCAACTCTATCGGCTATATTCTTCATGTGGCCAATCCTTATGCTTACTCAGGGCGTCTTCATCAGGAAGCCAAGGTCTATGTGCACCAGGTGGTGAGAGAAGACGCGGAGCTCCTGTACGGCTTTGCGAGTGAGGAGGAGAAGCAACTCTTTCTCAGCTTGATTTCAGTCTCAGGTATCGGCCCAGTGTCTGCTCTGGCTATCATTGCGGCGGATGATAATGCTGGCTTAGTGCAAGCCATTGAGCAGAAAAACATCACCTACCTGACCAAGTTTCCTAAAATTGGCAAGAAGACAGCCCAGCAGATGGTGCTGGACTTAGAAGGCAAGGTAGTGGCGGCAGATGGTCCGACAGAAAGCAAGGCGCCCGTCCAGACTGTGGATAATCAGGAGCTGGAGGAAGCTATGGAAGCCATGCTCGCTTTGGGCTATAAGGCTGCTGAACTCAAGAAAATCAAGAAATTCTTTGAAGGAACGACGGATACAGCAGAAAACTATATCAAGTCTGCTCTCAAGATGTTGGTGAAATAGGAGAAAGCTATGACCAAACGCTGCGGCTGGGTAAAAATGAACAACCCCTTGTATGTAGCCTATCATGATGAGGAGTGGGGCCAGCCCCTCCATGATGATCAGAAATTATTTGAATTGCTTTGCATGGAGACTTATCAGGCTGGACTTTCTTGGGAGACCATTCTGAATAAACGTCAGGCTTTTCGGGAAGCTTTTCATTTCTATGATGCCCAGAAAATTGCTCAGATGACAGATGCAGACTTGGAAGCTCTTTTGGATAATCCTGACATTATCCGTAATAAGATGAAGATTTATGCAACTAGGGCTAATGCCCAAGCTTTTTTGGCTGTTCAAAAGCAGTTTGGCTCTTTTAATGACTTTGTCTGGTCCTTTGTAGATTTCAAAACGATTGACAATCAAATTACGAACTACAAGGAAGCGCCAGCTAAGACAGAGCTGTCAGAAAGCATGTCCAAGGCGCTGAAAAAGCAAGGCTTCAAATTTGTCGGTCCCGTTTGTGTCTATTCATTCCTAGAAGCCGCTGGCCTTATCAATGATCATGAAAATGATTGTGACTTTAATCCACATAGAAATACCGTTTGAGAAAGATTCTCAACGGTATTTTTCAATTTCTTCTTTTAGAGATTTTACTAGCTCTTTTTCATCGGTAAGTTGTAGTAGAGCAATCCCTTTTTTTATTAATTCGTTATCATTTTTGCAAATTCCAAGTCGAATCTGTGAAAGCCCGAGGGAATCATAACGTTTTTCTTTTTTTGACAAATCGTAAATGTACTTAGTAATGTCAGCGCATTCTCTCTTTAATCCATTATAAAGATAGATGGTAGAAAGGTTTACTAAGAGTCCGATTTGTAGATTATTCCCATAGCGAAATGATTGGTATTTTTTTATGCTATTTAAAATCTTTTGGGTAAATTGTTTGATATTTTCTAAAGGGAAGAAATAAAGGATAGTAGAAAGAAGTCGAAAATCGCTTTCATACCAAGTGTCCTGTTTCTCTAAATACGCCCAAATTTTATTGGTAGTAGCATTAATTTCTTTTGTCTCAGAAATGCCATTTTGTCTCAGATGAATAGTAATATTGATGCTATCTAAAGCATGTTTAATCGGAATATCGGAATGTTTATATAGATATGCCTCGCATTCTCTCTTCAATTGTAACAAACCTTTCGTCCCTACAATAGACTCACCTTGGTTATAAAGAGAATTTAAAATTTTCTGCCGTTGACTAGGTTGATAATAATCACAAATGTATTTAAATTCTTCTAGTGTCATATCTATCTGGCGAAGTAAAAAAATCATGGTATCGAACTTTGGCACGACTTGCCCGCTTTCAATTCGTGCCAAAGTTGAGCGAGCTAAAAAATCTCCACAAATTTCTTCTTGAGTCAACCTTTTTGATTTCCTAATTTCTTTATAGATTTTTCCATAATCCCAGCGCATAAGAACTCCTTTTTAAAATGTTACTAAAAGCTACATTTTGAAAAAATATTTTAAAATAGTATATCATGAAATAAAAAGGAGGGCAAAAATGAAGAAAGTGAAATACAATTCTATTTTATTGGCAATGACGCTAATAATGCTTGTAAATGCACTCCCATGGTGGTGGCCGTGGAGTTAAGGTGGATAGGATAGAAGGGGAGTGAGTTCAATGTTCTAAATATTTCAAATTATTGATGAATGGAATTATGGTGTGAATGATAACTATGGTTATTCTAATTACTATGTTAAATCTCCGAATAATATTGGTTCAAAATCTTCGATAACTAATCTTTGGGGAACTGTTAAGTCATCTGATTCTCAAAAATATGGATGGGCAATGTCAAGTTCAACAAAAAGTTGGAATGATGTTCGATTAAATGCACATTGGAACTACTTTAAATTTTAACAATAGTTTATGAAAGTTGGAAGACCCAATAATATTATAGGGTCTTTTATAATATAGGTGGGAGCTTATGAAATTAAAATTAGGTGTTATAGGACTCTTTTTTTGCTTAATTGCTGCCATTGGTCTGGTTAGTATTAGTGATACTCAAAAACCAATACCTTTACCAATTGATGGTGCCTTCTCCATTCAAGGGAAAAGCAATCTTTCTAATGAAGAAATATATCAAATGATTAGTGGCCTATCAGAAGAGAAAAAAGTTAAAATATACAAGCCGGTGGTTCAGAATTCAGGGCAATTGACTTATATAAATCTTGATGATGCCAGCCATGAACAATTAAAGTCTATACCGATAACAGGGATGTACTATACTCTAGGGGAAATAGATTCAAATGGTTTAAAAAAACTTACGTCTACAGGTCTGCAAGTAGTATATATGGCTTACCCTTGGTATATGGGAGGAATGATACAATTTACTGGCTCTTTAAGATTTTTGTTAATGATTTCAATTTACTTAACCTTATTAGTTGTTTTATTTGTTGTTAGAGCGAGACAGATTAAAGAAGGAGTGATACGACGTTCTTTAGGATTGCCTGTATATAACCTAAAAAAGGATTATTTAATTTCTGTTACTTTTGAGCTGATTATAGTTGCTTTATTGATGGTTTTCTATGGCTCTTTTCTGGGGAGTGGTCTCTTCACCTATAGTTCCAAGTTATTCTTCTCTCTACTTCTAACCAATTTTATAATTTTTCAAATTATTGATGCTATCACCTTTGTTCTATTTTGGTTGACTATCAAGGTTGAAAAACCTATTGAAATTATAAAAAATAAGGCCAAAAACAGCCTCATTTTTATCGTATGGCTTGCGGTTATTTCTAGCATAATAGTTGTTTCAGGAGTCTTTTTACGGGAAACAAAGGCTAGTCAATCAAAGATAAATATACAGATAAAGCATTTAGAACCATGGAGTGCAGTAAAAGATTGGAAAAGACTAGAGTTTTTGGGTATTGAAAATGAATCTGTTACTAATGGAGAAGAAGCAAATGACTCAGGAGCTAAGTATATAGAGATTGCTAAAGCCTTAAAAAAACTGGATTTTATATATATCAAATCATCTTCAGCCTATGTTCCAGATTTTATGAAAACTTCTCATGTTACAGAAGATTTTTCTAAGCAATTAAAAAGTGATGGGATAACGAATCCAGAGGTTAATAAAGAGCTGGTTTATATCAATCAAACAGGTGCTAAGGTACAAAATAAAGTTAATGGAACAAACTATCGTATTTTAGATAATAAAATAGCAACCATCTATATTCCTAATAAATTTAAAGAGAATAAGGCATCAATCGAGAATACGGTTGTAGCAGAACAATTTACTGGTACAAACTATACAAAAGATGATCTTACGGTGCAAGTCATTCCTGATGGGCAAGAATTTTTCTATTTCAATGAAAATGGCAGTAGTGTCCCTGAAAATAAAGATAATCTACCTTTGGAAAGTGTGACAAATAGTAAGAGTAATATAGTGGTTGTATTAGATACTGATAAAATGGTAGAAACTAACGATTTTATTTTGGCAAGCAATATCATATATAACTCACTTTTTAGTCCAGAAGCAATTAAGGACATCAACGATTTGAGTGCTAGTTTGAATTTTTCAATCAATCCAGTCGAGGTTTACCAAACTGTGAAACTTAATATTCAATCTTTAGAGCACCAAATTCTCCTTTCAAAAATACTGCAAATAATTATTTGTGGAATTGTATTTCTACTCATTTATCAATATGCTCAAATGTTTGTTGCCTTAAAACAGAATGACTATGTCAAAAAAATCATTTTAGGCCTATCGAAAACAGGTATGGCCATTTCAAGTCTAAAATATTTTATGATAACGATTATAATGGTTATCTTATTGACATTTATCATGACAGGACAAATAGAGTTATTGTATATTGGTCTTGCTTCTTTAACGGTTTTAATGATGTCAATAATAATAAGTTTCAGAAAATTATCTGATAGATACACTCAAATTCTAAAAGGGGATGACTAATGACAATTGAAATTGTGAATGTTACAAAAAAATATGGCTCAAAAGAAATATTTACAGATTTAAATTTAACCTTTGAAGCTGGGAAAAGCTACGCCTTGATTGGCGGTTCGGGTTCAGGTAAAAGTACCTTGCTAAACATTATAGGAAGGCTAGAAAAAATTGACAGTGGAAAAGTGTTAGTTGATAAACAGGATATTTGGAAAACCAAAGAAAGAACCTATTTTAAAAATACTATTGGGTATGTATTCCAAAATTATTCTTTGATAGAAAACAAAACAGTATATGATAATTTAAAACTCCTCAATAAAGACAAAAAGATTATATCTGAGATACTTGAAAAAGTAGGCCTTTCTACGGACTATTTAAAACATAAAATATATGAATTGTCTGGGGGACAAGCTCAGCGTGTAGCTATTGCAAGAATGTTAATGAAACCGCGTAAAATTATTTTAGCGGATGAACCTACAGGAGCCTTGGATAGTGAGATTGGGAATGAAATCATCAACTTATTATTGAGTGAAGCAGCCAAGAATAATTATGTTATTATAGCAACGCATGATCCAGCTGTATATAGTAAAGTTGATGTTATCATTGATATAAAAGATATAGGAAGTCAGGCATGAAAAAGAAAATTTATATTAGTTTGCTACTAGTCATTGGAATACTCGCAATCGTCTTAATTGGCAAACAAGTGATTAAAAAAGAAAATTCCAATAAACCTTCGGTGGATTTAACAGTCTATACAATCTCTTCGAATGATACCGAAAGATGGGATAAGGTAAGGCAAGTAGAAACAGAAGATGCTGTCTATCTAATATCTGTCAAAGAAGTAGCATCTTCAGAAGAAGTGTTTTCAAATATTATTGCAGATGGCACTGCTATGGGGTTTGGGGTTAGTGAAGAAGAAGTTAAACAATTTAACAATAATTTAGGAACTACTGTAGTAGATGCTAAAAATAATAAATTGATTGGGATAGAATTCTTCACTTTTTCTGATGATGGCAAGGGATTTTCAGTAGCGAATTTTGATTACGGCAAAAAAGAGTTTAATAATCAAAAAAAAGAAAAGAAAGAGTTCTATAAAAAACTATACGAAGCGTTTAAAAAATAATTTATGATGACACGACAAACGCATAAAGACAAAAGTTCCAATAAATTTTTGAAATACAAATGATTGCTTTATCGGATTTTTTCATACTAATCAGGAAGATATTTGATACAAATTTAGTAAAAAGGAGTCGGATATGTTAAAGGGTTACCAGCGGAGTTAGAAACTGAAATGCAGCAGCTTGGAGTTAGTTATTCAGGTGCGGATCTTCCTTGGTATCTAGTACCTGTTAATTTTCTTTTTATGAATTTACGTTCTCTGGCAATTTGGACTCTATTCTTCGTTTTTGCAGTCCTCTTTTTTGCAGTCAAGATGCTTTATATCAAAAAAGCCATGGTTCAGCGTAGTCTAGGGCTCTTTGATCGGGACTTTAAGCGTTCTCTTTGGTTGGATGCGACCATTCTCTTAGGTGCAGGAATCTTTTCTTGGTTTATGGCAAGGAAGTTTGTCTAATGTCTATGTAAAAACATTCAGCATTCTATCATGTTTAATTTTTTTGGTAAGTATCTGAACAAGGTGATTGCAGTTTTACTTTCCTCTTTTTCTTTGCGACTTTACATTTTAGACATCTCTTTTTAACAGAATTGAGTCAAACAATTTGCCGATTTTCTAGTGAAATTTTCTTTGCTATCTTATATGTAAAAAGCGAACGCAATCTTTGCTTGCCTGCTCTCTTTCATATGTCTCATAATAGGGTGACTCTGTTTCTTATTTCATAGAAAAAATTCCTTGGTTTTCTAACATCCAAGGAATTTTGTTTAGTTATCCTTCTGCATCCAAATCTTTTCCTTGATAAAGATGCGCAGCTCGAAGAAAAGCATAAAGAGAGTGGAAATGAGGAAGCCAGCCATAAAGATATGGTGTAAATAGGCAAAGATGGCAATTTCAACCAAAGCGGAGAAGAGGTAGAAAATGACCAAATAGTGCCATTTCTTGGCCTTGCTGTCTTCGATGACCTTTTTCTCCAAGCGCTCATCCTCCTTGATGAGTGTGTCCAGACTGATATCAAATTCCCGACTGATAGCGATGAGATTTCCAATATCAGGGATACCTTTTTCGCTTTCCCAGCGGGCAATGGCAGAGCGGGAAACCTTGAGCCTTTCTGCCAAAGCCTCCTGAGTGAGTTGATTTTGTTGACGAATGTCTTTGAGCACTTGTGAAATTTTCATGATGATCTCCTTTCTTCAAATA
>OJLB01000190.1_pt1 | contig 37693 bp, 19 predicted proteins | sample 1596861 | NCBI WGS metagenome assembly OJLB01 (sample SAMEA3904681, study PRJEB24821) | metagenome | biome: Builtin; feature: hospital; material: surface | place: USA | collected 2013-06-06
CGTTCTCCCGTTTCCCAAAGTCAATTAGTATGTAGCTAAATAGACACCTCAATAAAAAGTTTTGTGTGTTTCAAAAAAAAGTTGTACTTTTGCAGCGATATAAAAAAGAGAAAGGCAGCAAGAAGTTGCGAGTTCCTGCTGCCTGCCCGTTAATATCTGATTTTAAATAAGAATTTCTTTTTAGAAATCTGTATTAAGATAAAAACGGGTTTGAATCTAAACTCTATCTTTAAATTCATACTTTCCTCTTTATTTATCACAAAACACCTGCCCGTTTTGCATAGGCACCTTTGACTTTCAAAGGTGTTGCAAAAGTAAAGGATGCTAATGATTTTAGCAAAATTTTAACATTAAAAACTAAGGTTGCTTGCAATAGCGAGCAACCTTTTTTCTGTTTTTTCTTGTTATTTCAAAAAAACTTCGTATCTTTGCACCGAATTTTAACTGTTGGAGGGGACGTTTGAGTCCCCTCTTTTTATAGAAAATGAATTTTAAAGACCAAGTTAAAGCCTTAGTAGACAAAGCCTTAGAAGCTACTCCGACGCTGTTTCTCACTGACCTAAAAGTGTCGGCTGACAACGCTATCACCGTGGTAATTGACGGGGATAACGGGGTGGGAATTGACGATTGTATCGCCTTAAGTAGGGCTGTAGAAGCGCCTTTGGATGCTGAAGGAGCTGATTTTTCGTTAGAAGTAACTTCGTTTGGGGCTACTGAACCTTTTGTACTACCTCGTCAGTACGCTAAAAATGTAGGTAGAACTGTGCAGATAACCACTGTCGATGGCAAAGTGCAAGAAGGGGTGCTAAAAGGTGAAACAGACGGAGTGGTAACCCTTGAAACTGAAACACGCGAGCCTAAACCTGTAGGCAAAGGCAAAATAACAGTGAAAAAAGAACATTCTTTTGCCTTATCAGATATAAAAGAAGCTAAAGTAATCATTAAATTTTAATTGAACGTATATGAATAGTCTTGAATTAATCGAATCTTTCTCGGAGTTTAAAGATGACAAACTGATTAACCGCGAAACCCTTATGGCTATTTTGGAAGAGGTTTTTCGCAATACCCTAAAAAAGAAATACGGCTCTGACGATAATTTCGACATCATTATTAACCCCGATAAAGGCGACCTACAAATATTCAGAAACCGCATAGTGGTAGAAGATGGTGCTGTGACCAATGACAACCAAGAAATTGCACTATCGGTAGCTAGAAAAATAGAACCTGACTTTGAAGTAGGTGAAGATGTTTCAGAAGAAATTAAAATTAATGACCTTGGTAGACGTGCTATCTTAGCACTACGCCAAAACTTGATTTCTAAAATTCACGAATACGACAGCACCACTATCTACCGTAGGTTTAAAGACCTTATCGGACAGATAGTAGTGGCTGAAATTCACCATATTAGACACAAAGCTATCATCTTATTAGACGATGAGGGCAATGAGATTATTCTTCCTAAGGAAAAGCAAATCCCTTCGGATTTCTTTAAGAAAGGAGAACACGTGCGCGGTATTATAGAATCGGTAGAGCTTAAGAGTACGAAGCCTACTATTATTATGTCGCGTACCTCGCCTATTTTCTTGCAACGCCTTTTTGAGCAAGAAATTCCTGAGATTGCCGATGGTATCATCACGGTGAACAAGGTGGTGCGTATACCTGGTGAAAAGGCTAAAGTGGCGGTTGATTCGTTTGACGAACGCATAGATGCTGTAGGGGCTTGCGTAGGGGTACGCGGGGCTCGTATACACGGTATCGTACGCGAGTTGGGCAATGAGAATATAGATGTGATTCCGTTTACAAATAACGTTTCGCTGCTTATTACTCGTGCTTTGGCTCCTGCGCACGTAACTTCGGTTACCCTTAATGAAGAAGAGAAACGCGCTGATGTGTTTCTACCTAATGAAGAGGTATCGAAAGCGATTGGTAAGTCGGGGTACAATATACGCTTGGCAAGTCAGCTAACTGGCTATGAGATAGATGTGTATCGCGAAGGAATCACTGATGAGGATATAGAACTCACTGAGTTTGACGATGAAATAGAGGGGTGGATAATAGAGCAATTGCACAATGCAGGGCTTGATACTGCTAAGAGTGTATTAGAGCTTACCCCTGAAGAGCTAATGACACGTACTGACCTTGAAGAGGAAACTGTAAAGGAAATACAACGTGTATTGGCTGAAGAATTTGAATAATATTGCGAGATGGGCAGAGGGTTGCCTGTTTTGAAGTCTCACACGAGGGGGCGAAAACAATTGACGATTAGCAATTGATCATTGATAATTATTAAAAAAAATATATGAGCGAGGGAAAAACAATAAGAATAAGCAAGGTTTTGAAGGATGTGAACATCTCTTTGAGTACGGCAGCAGAAGAACTCAAGAAGCATAAGAATATTGAGATTGATGCCAGTCCTAATACTAAGATTTCAGAAGAGGCGTATCAATTCCTTTTAAACAAATTTAGTGCAGATAAGAGTAAGCGCGCCGTTTCTAAAGAAATAGTAGAAGACAAACGGAAAGAGCGTGAGGCAATACGTATAGAGCAAGAGAAGGAGAACCAAGAGAAACGCCGTCAGCAAGAACAAGAGGTTATTAAAGCCAAAGGTCACTTAGCGGGTCTGAAGCCTGTGGGCAAAATAGACTTGGACGGTGGTAAAAGTGCTGCTGACAAACCAGCGGTGGCTGCACCGGCACCTACTCCTGCAGAGACAGTAACCCCTACGGCTACTGATGCCCCTACGGCTGCTGCTCCTGCTAAAAAAGAAGAAGCGCCAACCTCTGATTCGTCCGCTAAAAAAGACCACAAAGAGGGTAAAGAAAAGGACAAGAAAAAAGATAAGGAAAAAGACCGCAATCAGGCTGCTCAGAAAAATAAAACTGTGTATCAGAACCCGCTCATTCAGTCAGTTGCCCCTCCTAAGAAAAAGGAAAACGCTCTTAAGCACAAAGAAGAATACACCCCCGAAGCTCCTATAGGAATCATCGAAACTCAGTACCAAAAACTTACAGGTCCGAAGGTAGTGGGTGAGAAGATTGACCTCAGTCAGTTTGAGAAAAAGAAGAAAAAGAAGAAGAGAAGTAGAGGTAAGGATAAGGAGAAAGACGCTCAGACAACAGCGGTTGCTAACGCTGCTAACGACAGCGAAAAACGCAAGCGCAAACGCATACGCAAAGACGAGCCTAATGCTGCCGCAGCGGCCAAAGGCGACAGCGCTAAGAAAGAGAAAAAAGCTAAAATATTCGCTAAAATAGAGCCTACTGAAGAAGAGGTACAAAAGCAAGTACGCGAAACCCTCGAACGCCTACAAGGCAAGACTACCAAATCGAAAGGGGCTAAATACCGCAAAGAAAAACGAGAAACTCACCGCCAAAAGGCAGAACAAGAACTCGCAGAACAAGAACAACAAGAGAAAATCTTGAAGCTAACGGAGTTCGTGACCGTTAATGAGCTGGCTACGATGATGGATGTGCCTATCAATAGGGTTATCGGGGCTTGTATGACACTTGGTATAATGGTGACGATGAACCAACGCCTTGATGCTGAAACGCTTAGCATAGTGGCTGACGAGTTTGGTTTCGAAGTAGAATTTGCTACTGCCAATATTGAAGAAGCTATACATATAGAAGAAGATAAGCCAGAGGATTTGGTACCTCGTGCGCCTATCGTAACGGTAATGGGACACGTAGACCACGGTAAGACCTCGCTATTAGACTATATACGAAAAGAAAATGTGATAGCTGGCGAAAGTGGAGGTATCACTCAGCATATAGGTGCTTATGGGGTGAGACTTGAGAGCGGTGAACGCATCACTTTCCTCGATACCCCAGGACACGAAGCCTTTACGGCGATGCGTGCTCGTGGTACTAAGGTTACCGATATTGCTATTATAGTGGTAGCTGCCGATGACGATGTGATGCCGCAAACTAAAGAGGCTATCAGCCACGCACAGGCAGCGGGTGTGCCTATCATCTTTGCTATCAACAAAATTGATAAACCTAACGCTAACCCTGACAAGATAAAAGAACGCTTGGCGGGTATGAACCTTTTAGTAGAAGAGTGGGGCGGTAAGATACAATCGCAAGACATTTCGGCTAAGAAAGGTATAGGCGTACAAGAATTGTTAGAAAAAGTGCTTTTAGAAGCTGAGGTACTTGAACTGAAAGCTAACCCTAATAAGGCGGCTATCGGTACCGTAGTGGAAGCGGCTCTTGATAAAGGACGCGGGTATGTATCGACCGTACTGGTAGAAAACGGTACGCTGCACGTAGGGGATTATGTGTTGGCGGGTACTAACTCGGGCAAAATACGCGCTATGCACGATGAGCGCGGCAAGAAAGTGAAAGAAGCAGGGCCTTCTACCCCTATCACTATTTTGGGCTTAGATGGCGCTCCGCAAGCGGGTGATAAATTCTATGTGTTTGAAGACGAAAAAGAAGCTAAACAGATAGTAGCTAAACGCGCACAACTACAGCGCGAACAGTCAGTACGCACTCAACGCCACATCACCTTAGATGAGATAGGTAGACGTATAGCTCTTGGCGACTTTAAGCAGCTGAATATCATTTTGAAAGGGGACGTAGATGGTTCGGTAGAAGCTCTTACCGATTCATTCCAAAAACTCTCTACCGAAGAGATACAAATCTCGATTATACACAAAGGAGTGGGTGCTATTACCGAATCGGATGTGCTCTTGGCTTCGGCTTCAGATGCTATCATCATAGGCTTCAACGTACGCCCTATGACAAACGCTCGTGCTTTGGCAGAGAAAGAATCGATAGATATACGTACTTACTCAATTATCTATGATGCTATCAACGACCTTAAAGACGCTATGGAGGGTATGTTGTCGCCTGTATTTAAAGAAGAAGTAACCGGTACGGTAGAAATACGCGAGCTCTTCAAGATATCGAAAGTAGGAACGATAGCCGGCTGTATGGTGACTGATGGTAAGGTATATCGCAGTTCTAAAATACGTCTGTTACGCGATAACGTAGTGATTTATACTGGAGAATTGTCATCACTTAAACGCTTCAAAGACGATGTGAAGGAAGTGAGCAAAGGTTACGACTGCGGATTGCAGATTAAGAACTACAACGATATTCATGAAGGTGATGTAATAGAAGCCTACCAAGAGGTGGCAGTGAAGAAAAAACTGTAGTATAAAAATACCTAAATAATAAAGGCTGTACAAGTATTTGCTGTACAGCCTTTATTGTTTAAAAAAAGAGGCTGTCCAAAAAGTTTTTCGTGTATGCTGACCGTTGCGTCTCCGTTAGCCACTTTTTACTACCTTTGCAAAAAAAAGTCCAATGTTAATAGAATTTCATGCAATTAGAGACCCCAAGTATTGGTTGCAAATGATTGCCGAACAATTATCTACGCCTGTAATTAATGATGAAGTCCATCTGCCTGCAATGTATGGGCAGGGTATTTTCAAACAATATTACCCCTGCGAATGGCTTACCATATCGTACTCAAAAATCAAAGTTTATGAACCTATGCACATTCATCGTTTGGGAAGGGAAAATACCAATCTTATTCCTATTGTATTTTACATCGATAAATTTGATCAGTTTATAGGAGATAAGAAATTTAGTGTAGGTAAAACAGAACGGAATGGTATATATATGCACTCTTCAGAGATAGATACAAAATGGACTATCCCTGCAAATAATAAATGGAATATAACTTTGGCTTTAACCTTTAATAGAGAGCAGCTTGTTAAAGACTTAGAGAATATGGGTAACACATATATACTAGAACTTCTTTTAAACAGAACTTCTTTCTACATATTTGAATCTTTTAATGCACATATATTAGAATTGACTGAAGAACTGATAAAGTGTATGGAATTTGAAACGGATCCTCTCCGGCATTTACCAATATATGGAAAATCTCTTCTTTTATTTTATCAGTATCTAAAACAATTGAATTTAAGACAATACCCTGAATCAAATAGGAAATTACATCCTTCAGATATAGAGAAGTTATTTAAGGTCAGAGAGAAGATTATTGATAATATAACTTCTCCTCCATTGTTAAGCGAATTGGCAAAAGATGCAAATATGAGCGTCTCTAAACTCCAGAAATGTTTCAAACAAGTTTTTGGAGCCAGCATTTCACAGTTTGCATTACATGAAAAAATGAAGATGGCACAAAGACTATTGTCGTCAGAATTTGAATCTGTCTCTGAAATAGGCTACAAATTAGGATATTCAAATTTAAGTCATTTTTCAAAAGCATTCTTTAATGAATTCAACATTAATCCAAGCGACTATCTTCGTTCTATAAAGAAAAGAAATAGTTAATACAGAATAGGGGTAAAGTTTTACCTTTTATGGGTGTAATAACGCAGGGTTTCTCCGTACTTTTGCCGCAAAAACAAGGAGTTTCAATGTGTAAAAAGATACCATTATTTTGTGACCGAAAAAGATTGCTTATATCTTTGTTGGCTTTCGTTCTTTTAGTGATATGTTCATCTTCTTCTTTTGCTCAAACAACTGAAATAAAAGTTATAGACGCAGAGAATGGAGGCAACATCGAATTTGCCACTGTTCAGTGGAAATGTATAGGCGATTTAACATACAAGAACGGAACGACTACTGACAGAGAAGGAGTGGTGAAATTAACTACACCTACCCCTCAAACACTTGTGCTCAGAGTAAGTTATGTAGGTTATCAAACGATTAACGACACGATTACTACAGATGGAAAACGGCATACTTTAAAACTACATCCAGAATCAACAGAGCTGGCAGATGTAGTCGTAGTAGGAAAAACAAAAGCACAAATTCTCAGAGAGTCGCCTGAAGCAGTTTCTGTAATAAATGCGAAAGAACTTCAAGGCAGATCTATTTCGTTAGAAACCGTTTTGAATAAAACCATAGGTTTGAAAGTTGGGCAGACCGGTGGTTTGGGAAGCAGTTCGAGAATTATTGTTCATGGATTGGAAGGAAACCGCATTCAAATCTTATGGGACGGAATACCAATGAGTACTTCTGACGGGGCTTTTTCTCTTGATGAAATTCCGATAGACATTATAGAAAGAATAGAAGTCTATAAGAGTATCATACCCGCCCGTTTCGGATGTGATGGATTGGGGGGAGCCGTCAATATCGTTACTAAAGAGTTTAGTACGGACTATTTAGATGCCTCGTATGAATTCGGGTCTTACCAAACACACAAAGGAAGCGTCTTCTCTCGCAAGAACTTTCCAAAGAGTGGCGTTCTACTCGGTGCGGGAGGTTATTATACATCTGCAAAGAATGACTACTCTTTCAGAGTTCCCGAGAGAGAAAATCTGTTGGTAAAACGTGACCATGACCGTTTTCGTTCGTATATGTTGAAGGGAAAAATTGCTTTCACAAAACTTTGGTTCGATGAGATTAGTACCGAGTTCGGGTATTACAATCGTTTCAATGAAATACAAGGTATCCTAAAAAACATACAACATGCCGAAAACCAATCAGGAATGTTTATGTTGGAAAACAAACTGATAAAAAGCAGAATGCTGAACAACCGCTTTAATCTTGAATCCCATTTCTCCCTTTCGCATACAACAAACAATTTTGTGGATACAGCACGAGTTAATTACGATTTCGAAGGAAACATATATCCGAGTCCGAATGGGCAGGGAGAAACAGGAGATGTTCCTCACAACTCAAATGACAAAGGCTTAGAAATCAATGAACGTATCAATTTTGATTACAAGTTGTCCGCCAACCACAGTTTGAATCTGAACACACTTATTAACTATGCCAGAAGACTACCGAGCGACAACATGGCAAGTCAGCATGCAGGTTTTGTTATCGGAGGTTTTCCCAGCAAAAAGACCAGTGTCGTTTCTGGGTTAACTTGGGAGTCAAAACTCTTTGACAAGAAACTGACGAATATGCTCTCCGCAAAGTATTTCCACCTCCATTCCGAGATAGAAGATTTGACTTCATACGAGATGATTGAGGCTCCGAAGAAAAAGAACAATACAACCTCACAAATCGGTTGGATAGAGGCAATAAAATACGAGCCCTTCAGAGGTTTTCACTTGAAAGCATCTTACCAGCAGGCAATACGCCTTCCCAATTCACAAGAACTATTCGGCGATGGTATCATCACCTTTCCTGCTGCCGGATTGAGACCAGAGAAAAGCCACAACTTCAATCTGGGGTTCTTAATAGACAAAAATGATGTCCTCGGATTATTGCGATTGCAGTTTGAAGTAAACGGCTTTTATATGCAGGTAAGCGATATGATAAAACTGATGAAACAGCATATGGCAGCCGGATATGTGAACGCAGAAAAGGTACATATTAAAGGTATAGAAACCGAATTAAAACTAGATATATCACCAACGGTCTATGCCTACGGAAATCTGACTTATCAGGATGTGCGCGATGTCTTGAACTATTTACCCGGTACACAAGCCCCCAATCCGACAAAAGGATTGCGACTGCCAAATATTCCCTATTTGTTCGCTAACTTCGGGGCGGAGTATCACAGCAACCGATTATTCAAGAATTGCTATGTCAAGGCTTTCTGGGACGGCAAATTTACTGAAGAGTTCTTCTACTTCTGGGAACTTACCGAATTACAAAAACGACGTATTCCCCGCAGTTTCGTCAATGACATAGGGCTATTGTTGACCTACAAAAGCAAATATTCAGTAGCCTTAGAATGCCACAACCTGATGAACAAAGAGGTCTGTGACCAGTTCCGCCAACCGTTGGCAGGACGGACATTCCACCTCAAATTCAGGTACGTCTTCTCGAAAGGAATTTTCTAATTTAACAAATATAAAAAAAATGAACAAAACAATTTTCAATCGCATAGCCTTTTACGCTATGCTGGTCGGCTTCATAGAGCTGACATCTTGTAACAAAAATGATGAACCTACGCCTACCCCTCAAGAGGTACAGCAGCATTTCGTCTTTATCAATCAGATTGACCAAAAGACCAACTATTTGGGGACATTCTCGGATCTCTCGCAGAAAGAACTCAACAATAAAAATACATACGAGTTCGGCTTCGGTACTTATCCCTTTGTCTATGGCAATATAGTATTGATTGCCGAAGGAGTGTGGGGCGATAAAATTCATCAATTCACCAGAGATACCAAAGGATATTTGGTGAAAGGTCAGACAATGACTTTTGGGCAGGACTCTCGTCCGGGAGAAATTGCTTTCTTCAATAATGAAACAGCCTATGTATCGCTCAGTAAACGAGGAAAGATTGGTATATTCAATCCTCAAACAATGCAGCAAAAAGGTGAGATTGATCTTGCAAAATATGCAACGAATGACAATAATCCCGACCCGGGATGCAATGTAATCCGTGATGGAAAACTTTACGTCTCTCTTAATCAGAAAAATTCACCTCACACCTCATGGCCCGGAACGGGAGCAGAGGTTGCCATCATTGACTTGAAGACAAACACGGTAGAAAAGGTAATTAAAGAGAATCGAACTGCATCTGTAGGACTTTTTCGTCATTCCTCGGCTATCAAGGACGAACATGGAGACATCTACTTCTACAGTATAGGTATGGATGGGATGAATCCTTTGAAAGACGGATTCTTACGTATAAAAAAAGGAACTGATGAATGGGATAAGGATTATTACTTCCAATTATCCAAAACAAAAGTAACAGGTATAGACACTGATGCTGCCTATATCCTTCCGTTCTATTATGCAGGAGGTGGAATAGTATATGCTTGTATTAACATCCCTGCTTACACTCAACACAATGACCCTATGCAATCATCAATTCTTGATTTTAACTATCAACCGGTTAAAATCAATCTTTGGAATAAAACCATCGAAAAACTCAATCTTCCATTGACCACAAGCATGGGAGCTTTTGCTTGTACACAATATAAAGATTTTATAGTCTTTGGTATGACGTGCAAAGAAGGTACAGGATACTATACTTACAATACCAAAACGGGGGAATGCTCACAAAGACCAGCTGTTACCACCATAGGAGTACCTTCAAGTTTAGTTGCATTTAAATAATCATATATTTTATCATAGTATAAAACTATGTATTATATAACCCTATAAAAAAAGGCTGTACAAGTATTCGCTGTACAGCCTTTGTGTTTTTATGATAAAAAAACTTGCACTCTTGTTTTCTTTTCTTAATTTTGCATTAGAAATTATAAAAGATTGAACTGTGAAACGGTTTGTTTTAGTACTGCTTTTTTGGGGCTTGCTTCCCTTTTGGGCTATAGGGCAAAACGTTCCTATTGCTGAAGTTACCCGAGCGACTGAAAAATACTATACCATAGAACAGGAGCCTAAAGTACAGTTAGAGAAGGAAAAAGGGAAATCAGACCTTGCAAATGATTATATCGGAGAACAGGAGAAAGAAAATAGTTTTATAACAAAAGTAATGCTATTTTTACTCTCAATGATAGGTTTTATCACTTACTTATTGGGGTATAAGCCCCTTAAAAAAATAGTAGATGACCCTAACCTTTCTGTTTATCAAAAATATGCACAGCTGAAAGAAAACAATTCGATGTGGGGCTGTGTAGGCTGTTTATTTGCTATTTTGTTTCCTCCTTTTCCGTTAGGTATAATTTATTTTTTAATGGTGAGAAGGCTCAGAAAGCAACAACTCTCTGCTATGGTATGTGAGAAGTGTGGAGAGAAAAACTCTCAGCAGGTTAGCAGACAAAATGAAGGAAGTGTTATAAACTATTTTTTCATCTGTCGTAAGTGTGGAAATATACATCAGGAGAACATAAAAAAGGCTGTACGTTCAAGTTCACAAAAAGATAACAAATCAAGCAGAAAGGACGACTTGTATGGCAGCAGTAGTAGTTCGTACAACAGAAGTAGTAATTCATATAATAAATCATACAGAAGTGGTAAATTTTGATCTTTAAAAACACGCATAACCGATGGCAATCAGTTGTATCATAGTAGATGATGAACCAATGGCACTACAGCTATTAGAAAGCTATGTGCTAAAAACTCCTTTTTTGGAGTTGGTGGGTAAATATACTAACGCAATAGATGTATTGCAATACTTCTATGAAGGTGGCGATGCAGAACTGATATATATGGACATACAGATGCCCGAACTAACAGGGCTCGAGCTCTCTAAAAAACTGCCCCCCCACACGCGTATTATCTTTACCACTGCCTTTGACCAATATGCTATAGAGGGGTATAAAGTGAATGCCATAGGCTATTTGCTGAAGCCTTTTAATTACTTAGAGTTTTTAGAAACGGCAGAAAAGGCAATGTTATTGTCCTCAGTGCCTACGGAAAAGACGGCTACACAAGATTATATGTTTGTAAAAGCCGATTATAAGCAAATAAAAGTGCCTTATAGTGATATTCTTTACATAGAAGGTCTTAAAGATTATGTAAAGATATATCTTACCACACAACCACAGCCCTTGGTGACCCTACTGAGTTTGAAGAAATTAGAAGAGCAGCTACCCGCAGAGCGGTTTATGCGTGTGCATCGCTCATTTATAGTCGCCTTAGACAAGGTGCAAGTGGTAGAACGTAGCCAGATAGTATTCGGCAACCAACGCATAACGATAGCCGATGCTAACAAAGAGGCTTTTTTGCAACGAGTGAGAATTAATTCAGAAAATTGATTTTGTATAACCAACAGAATAAAAGAAAGAAATAACTATGAACAAAAATACAGTATTAGGCTGGGCTGCCCTGTTAATGGTAGTCGTTGGCTTTATTCTTATAGGACTTGCTGCTTTCAAATACAACGAAATAGCAGGTTGGGGCTTTGGCACGGTAGGCATTGGCTTTTTTGCCATTGCGTGGGTGTTTAACGCTCTGAAAGGAAGAGTATAACAATTAACTGATTTGCCAATTAGCCAATTGGTAAAATCAAATAAATTAATAAAAATGAATATTCCAGAACAATTTCAAGTAAAGCCTTATAGGCAAGAAACGTATTTAATAAATGGCGAACTAAGGAAGTGGGAAGGAGAGTTTGCTAACATTTACTCCACTATTTCGTCGACCGAAGCCTATGCGCCTACCCTTTTGGGTAGTGTGCCTGCTTTAGGTGAACAAGAAGCATTGGAAGCGCTTCATTCGGCAGCCGATGCCTATAACAAAGGCAAGGGACTTTGGCCTACGATGAAAGTAAAAGACCGTATTGCGGTTATGCTTAAATTTGTAAAGCAAATGGAAAAGCAACGCGATGAGGTGGTAAAACTAATGATGTGGGAGATAGGCAAAAGCCTTGATGACTCGCGCAAGGAGTTTGACCGTACAGTAGAGTACATCTACGATACTATCAATGCTTATAAGGAGCTTGACAACCAGTCCTCTAAATTCGTGCAGCGCGATGGGGTGTACGCCCTTATTAGACGAGGCCCTTTAGGGGTGGTACTTTGCTTAGGCCCCTATAACTATCCGCTTAATGAAACCTTTGCACTTATCATTCCTGCCCTTATTATGGGTAATGCGGTTATCTTTAAGCCTGCTAAGCACGGAGTACTACTATTTACACCGCTTTTGGAAGCCTTTCAAAATTCTTTTCCTCGTGGCGTGATAAACATTCTCTACGGTCGTGGACGCTCAGTAGCACCTCCTATTATGCAGAGTGGCAAGGTAGATGTATTGGCATTAATAGGCAACAGCAAAACTGCTATTGCCCTACAAGACCAACACCCTAACAAAAACCGTCTGCGCCTTGTATTTGGGTTGGAAGCTAAGAACCCTGGGGTTATACTACCTGATGCTAACTTAGATTTGGCAGTAGACGAATGCGTAAAAGGAGCTCTCTCTTTCAACGGACAGCGTTGTACAGCTTTGAAAATACTCTACGTACACGCTAAGATAAAAGATGAGTTTATTAAGCGTTTTGCTGAAAAGGTAGATGCTCTTAAGTTTGGTAATCCTTGGGACGAAAAAGTGGCGCTTACGCCGCTACCTGAGGTAGAAAAACCAGCCTTTATACAGGAGCTTATAGACGATGCTCTTGCTAAAGGAGCTACTATACAAAACAAGAAAGGTGGTGAGCGCACTGATAACTTTATATTCCCTGCGGTACTCTACCCTGTATCGAAAGAGATGCGAGTGTACAACGAAGAGCAGTTTGGCCCCTTAGTGCCTGTTAAACCTTTTTCTAATATCAATGAGATTATTGATGAAATATCGGAGTCTAAATATGGGCAACAGATAAGTTTGTTTGGAGAAGACCCACAAGAACTCTCGCCTCTTATTGATATGTTAGTGAATATGCTCTGTAGGGTAAACCTTAATAGCTTATGCCAAAGAGGCCCAGACGTATTCCCTTTCACAGGGCGTAAAGACTCAGCAGTAGGCACTCTTAGCGTACACGATGCTTTGCGCTCTTTCTCTATTCGTACCTTTGTGTCATTCCAAAACAATGAGTATAACGATCGTATAGTAGAGAATCTGCTGCGCACAGGGGCTTCTAACTTCATCAATACAGATTTCATACTATAAACAAAAAAAGAGCGTTTTTACACGCTCTTTTTTTATTACATCATTTTTGTTTATCTCTTTATTAACCTAAGTAATTCGCCTATCCATAGCACTAAGCTAGTAGCGGCGATAATTAAGCACCAATCAGTTAGGAGCAAAGGGGTAACACTGAACATCGCTCCACCAAAGGTGGTAATCACTACCTGACCAATGATAATAGCCGCTGCTATCATTATAAAACCTTGACTCTTCCCTATTTCGGCAAAGGCACTCCTGCCGGTGCGATAGGCTTTGGCGTTGAACATATTCCAAAACTGAAGCATCACAAAGATAGAAAAGAACAACGATAGCTCGTAGGCTGATAGCCCGTTTTCAAAACTTCCGAAGTGGAAGAAGTTAGCGAAATAATCAGTGATACTAAACTGAGTGAGGCTTGTAATATCTTCATTCTTAAAATATTGTATAAATCCGAAGAGCAGCAATACAAAAAGTCCGCCAACTCCGAAAATGCCACGCGCCATTTCTTTAGTGATAATGTTGGCTTTACGCTGACGCGGCGGGTCGTTCATCACACGCTGGCTTGGAGGTAGAGAGGCAAGAGCTAAGGCAGCAAAGGTATCCATTATGAGGTTTACCCATAGCATCTGAGTGACTGTTAGAGGCGATTGTACCCCTAAAAATGCTCCGAAGAGTACAATGATACAAGCTGCTACATTTATAGTCATTTGGAAGAGGATAAACCGCTGAATATTTAGGTATAATGAGCGTCCCCACATTACGGCTTTTCCTATACTGCTGAATGAATTGTCTAAAATAGTGATATCACTGGCTTCTTTGGCTACAGAAGTACCATCGCCCATAGAAAGTCCTACTTGAGCAGCTTTTAGGGCAGGGGCATCATTAGTACCATCACCAGTTACGGCTACTACCTCGCCACGCTGCTGTAGGAGGTTCACTAAGCGGGCTTTATCGAGCGGACGGGCGCGCGAAATAACACGTAGGTGAGGAATACGCTCTAATAATTCAGCATCATTCATCGCAGCAAATTCAGCTCCTGTGATGTGGTTGATATCGCTACAACTTTCGTCCCAGAGTCTTATTTGTCGTGCTATTTCTTTGGCTGTGCCAGGGGTGTCGCCGGTTACTATTTTTACCTGTATGCCTGCGTGCATACATTCTTCTATAGCAGCAGGTACATCAGCCCTTACAGGGTCGGCAATAGCTGTGATGCCGATAAACTGCAGTCCGTTGATTACTAACTTTCCATTTTCTGAAATAACAGTTTTAGGGTCGTCAATCACCTTGTAGGCAAAGCCTATGGTGCGCATAGCTTGCTGTTGGTATTGTAATAGTTTGCCCTCGAAGTCAGTTTGTGAAATGGTTGAGCAGAACTCCCCGCCCTCGTGGCAGAAAGTCATCACTATTTCGGGAGCACCTTTTACATACAATATATTTTTACCCAAAGCTGCTGAGCGTACCAATGTTGCCATATATTTGCGCTCGGTAGAAAAAGTGAGTTGCTGTATTACTTCGCACTCTTCGCGTATGGGTAGGTAATTTATGCCTTTGCTATAGAGCCAAAGCAGTAGGGCACCTTCGGTAGGATTGCCTAATACGGTAGGCTTTTCTTGAGCTGAAAAATCTAAATAAGCAGTAGAGTTTACCGCCATTGATTCGGCAATGAGTTTTTCATCGGCAGAAGGGTTGAAATAGGTTTCGTAGATGATCATTTGGTTTTGGGTGAGGGTACCTGTTTTGTCGGTACAAATAACGGTAGCTGCCCCCATTGTTTCGCAAGCATGCATCTTACGCACAAGATTGTTAGTAGCCATCATTCGGTGCATACTGTAGGCTAAGCTCAGGGTTACACTCATTGGGAGCCCCTCAGGAACGGCTACCACTACCACAGTGATAGCAATCATCACAGTATTAAGAAGATAGCCACCAAAATCAACCCAATCGATAGCACTTAAGCTGTGCGATGGGTTATGAAAATATAGGAACAAACGCCCTACTAATACTAAGGCAGCAATTGCGTAACCAATGCGGCTCATAAGGCTTGCTAGCTTGTGTAGCTGTTCATCTAAAGGCGTTTTTACTGAACTGTCTATCTGCACGCCCTCGAACACTTTGCCGTATTCGGTGGCATCGCCTACTTTCTTCACTTCTATCACTCCGTGTCCATCGGCTACTGAGGTGCCCCTACACACATAGTTAGAGGGGTAAGTGGCTTCCGCCTCAAAGTCAGTGGGGTCAGTAGTTTTATGTACGAGAGGCTCTCCCGTAAGGGTTGATTCGTTGATATGCAGTGAGATAGCCTCTAAAAGCTCTCCGTCGGCAGGCACTTCTTCACCTGTTTCTAAAAGAACAATATCGCCTACAACAATGTCTTTTTTGAGCACCTGTGTTACGCGTTCTTCGCGGATAACTTTATAGTATATATCATCATTTACTTGGTTGAGGATTTCGAACTGCTTATTGGCTTTTACTTCAAAGTAGAATGCTACTCCTGTAGCTAAGAAAATAGCAAAAAAGATACCCACAGGCTCTAAGAAAGCGTCAAGACCTTCGCCTAAAGCAAAAAAATCATAAGCCGAGACACCAAAAGAGCAGGCTAATGCTACTAAGAGAATGAGGATAATAGGGTCAGACAGTTTTTCTAAAAACTGTTTCCAGAGGGGAACACCTGCTACAGATGAGAAGGAATTAGCCCCGTGTTGGGTGCGGCTTTCGAGTACTTGAGCCTCGGTAAGTCCTTTGTAATGATGTTTTGCCATAAATAATATTAGCAGTAAGAGGACTAAAACCTAAATTTTAGTCCTCTCTTTTTGTATAACATTTAAAATACAATATAAGATGAAGTGGAGTCGGAGAGAATCGAACTCTCGTCCAAATAAGTCATCAAAAGGCTTTCTACATACTTAGTTTTTGTTTGATTTTCGTCGCAAAGCTGACCAAAAACCGCCCACTTTGCGCTTAGCTTCTTAATAGTTAAAAACCGTTGGCAGAAGCGAACCGCAGGTTCAATGTTGACTTTTATGGTGCCTCTATACGAACCGCCGTCAACAAGGGCTTTTCAGAGACATCTCGCTTCCTTACCTTGTAAGGACTTAGCCAGCAGTCTTACTAAACTTCAGACTAGGCAGCAAGAGCGTAGTTATTCTCGCCATTTAAAAGTTTGAAATAGATATTATCGAGCATTCATTTCACAGCTCGGTATGCTTACCATTCAATGTCACCTACTGTCAAAACCGGTCGACCCCAAATGATTATTGGTTGTGCCTCACATAAAAACACGCTGCAAAGGTACGAAATATTTTTTAACTACCAAATTTTAGATTGTTAGTTTTTGGTCGTTAGAGGTTAGTTGTCTTTTGAGCTTCGTCTTTGGCTCTTGCTTTTATAAAGGCGGCTCGGCTTAGTGGTTCGTAGCTCTCGGCTTCGCCTAACATACGCTGACTATCGTTAGGTACTTTCCTAAAACTGTAGTTAGCCAAATGCCCCGTGCGGGTGCAGACTGCGTGTACCTTAGTGACGTATTCGGCTGTCGCCATAAGGTAAGGCATAGGCCCAAAAGGGTTGCCTTTGTAGTCCATATCTAGTCCGGCGACTATCACTCGTACTCCTCTGTTAGCCAAATCATTGCACACGTTTACTATCTCATCGTCAAAAAACTGAGCTTCGTCTATGCCTACTACATCGCAGCCATCGGCAAGGAGCAAAATACTAGCCGCAGCCTCTACAGGTGTAGAAGGAATTTCAGTAGCGTTGTGCGATACGATGTTAGTATCATCATAACGTGTGTCAAAAGAGGGTTTGAATATTTCTACTTTTTGCTTAGCAAACTGAGCGCGGCGCAATCGGCGTATAAGTTCTTCAGTTTTGCCTGAGAACATCGAGCCGCAGATAACCTCTATCCAGCCTACCTCTTCGTGATTATGTATGTTGTTTTCTAAGAACATTTTTTTAGAAAGTATAAAGTACACCTACCCCTAACAGCTGCTTGAACTGGGTGCGAGCACCATAGTGATGCGTCTGTCCTTGAGGGTCTTTGTATGAATAAAATTTTACGTCATCGTCATATTTGAGGTGAATGCCCAAGCGCGCTTGCACATAGTTATTCACTTTTAGACTTAGCCCTGTTTCCCAATCTATATCAATATTACCAAATTTTTCTAAGTAATCGCCATAGATAGTGAAGTTAGTGTTTAGGGTGATGTTATCCATTACTTTCTTCTCCCAACGACCTGAGGCTGAGAAACCTAACTCAGATACGGTCTTCTTGCCTTTTTCTACCCCGAAAGCACCTTCGTCAGATAGACGTTTGTCTAACACCATAGTAGTTTTGAGGGTCATAGGTGATAAGAAAAGGTTGAAATTGATATGAGTAGGGGCGTATTCGGCACCCAAACCGAGTGTAAAATAAGCAGGGGCAAAAGGTTTAGAGATAGCATCATCTACATTAGGGTATTTATACCCATTGCTGATTTGGGTAAGGAATTGTGCTCGTGCTGTGTAGTACCAAAACGAATGCGAACTACCGCGGTAGCCAAATGAGGAGGTTAGCGATACCTTGTCGTCTGTTTTGCGCACTTCGCGTCCTTTTTGGGCGTTGATACCGTAGTTGATTTCTAAATCGTTGTCCCAAAAGAAAGTTTTTTCGTTATAGCGGCGTCGGAATTTGCCGTTCATAAGTCCTGAAATAGAGTTTTCGCCCCCTGCACTCCAGTTAGAGAAGGTTACTTCGCTCATATTCAGTGTTACTTGGTTGAACTTGAACCACTTTTCTTGTTCGCGTTTCACTCGGTTGAAAGTGAATTTTAACGCGTTAGGGTCTTGTAGCACTTGTATAGGAGTTGTTTTTACCGGAGCGGTACGCGTTTTGGCTTTGCGTACTTGCCCAAAAGCGGTAATAGTAGTAAGTAGGAGAACGATAATGATTTTTTTCATTGCTGCATCAGATTGCTGTTAGTTTTACCGCTGCAAAGGTATAAATAATTTGCCAATTAGCCAATTAGTCGATTAGCAAATGTGCCAATTTTCTTAAGGCAGCAACAGAGCCGTGAGGCATAAAAACATCGGGTAAAGTGATGATTTTTAGAGGAGTAGTGTAGTTATTAGCCGCAGCAAATTCGCTTACCGCACTGCCTAAGCCTCCGGTGCTGCCTTCTTCGATAGTAACGACTTTTTGGTAGTGGGTGAATACGTGGTGCAGCAAAGCCTCGTCTATCGGTTTTAAGAAACGCATATCGTAGTGGGCGTACTGTTCTGGGGCTTCACTTTGGCGTATTTGTTCGGCTACAAGGTCGGCTATAGTGCCAATGCTGAGTACGGCTACTTTAGTACCTTCTTTTAGTTGGCACCCTTTGCCAATAGGCAGTACCTCAAAAGGTTGTGCCCAATCGGTTTGTGAGCAACGCCCACGTGGGTAGCGAATGGCGATGGGGTGGGGTAGGGACAGCTGAGCGGTGTAGAGCAGCTGACGCAATTCGGTAGCATTGCGCGGTGATGCAATAATAAGATTGGGAATAGGACGCAAAAAAGCCATATCAAACACTCCGTGATGGGTAGCTCCGTCTTCGCCTACCAGCCCAGCGCGGTCGATGCAAAATACTACCGGTAGGTTTTGTAAAGCCACATCGTGTATGAGTTGGTCGTAAGCCCGCTGTAGAAAAGTAGAATAGACAATGCAGTAAGGTATAAACCCACGCGCTGCCCAGCCTGCTGCAAAGGTTACGGCGTGCTGTTCGGCTATGCCTACATCAAATACTCTGTCGGGGAAAGCCTGTTGTAAAGAAAGCAAGCCGCTACTGCTGCTCATCGCAGGGGTAATGGCTATAATTTTAGGGTTTGAACGAGCTAATTCGGTAAGAGTTTGTCCTACTACCTCTTGATATTTAGCGGGTAGGGTAGCGGCTTCGGGAAGTGGTTCGCCTGTGGTCTTATCAAATAGGGCAGGCGAGTGGTAACGCACTTGCTCGGCTTCGGCTTTAGCAAACCCTTTGCCTTTAGTGGTTACTACGTGCAGCAGTCGCACACCGCAATCGTTTTTTTCAGCCTTTAAGACCTTGATAAGAGCAGGTAAATCGTGTCCGTCAATAGTGCCTTTGTACTTGATATGCAGGTCGCTGAAAAAAGTTTCGTGAGCCCCTTGTCGTAGAGAACTGAAGTAGTCTTTGAGAGCCCCTACCGTGGGGTCGATGGCCATAGCATTGTCGTTGAGGATAATGAGCATATTGGCATCGGTAGTGCCTGCGTGGTTGAGGGCTTCGAATGCCATACCGCTTGCTATGGCTGCATCGCCAATTACGGCTATGTGTTGGCGCTGGGTGTTACCCTCTAAGGCAGAGGCAAGTGCCATCGCCAATACAGCAGAGAGCGAAGTAGAGGAGTGCCCTGTGCCGAAAGCATCGTACTGGCTTTCTTCGCGCTTAGGGAAGCCGCTGATGCCGCCCTGTTGGCGTATGTGCGCAAAGGCTTCGCTTCTGCCTGTCAGCAGTTTATGAGCATAGCATTGGTGACCTACATCCCAGACAAGTATATCATCAGGAGTATCGAACACATAGTGCAGGGCGATAGTGAGTTCGACCACGCCCAAACTTGCCCCCAGATGACCGCCGTGCGCTGCGATAACCTCTATGATGCGGGTGCGCAACTGCTCGGCCAACGCTGGCAACTCTTCAACAGGTATGTGTTTTAAATTCTCCAAATTATTTTCTATTTACTAACTTCACTATCAGCATAATAAGTGCCCCCATAGCCACAAAAGCCAGTAGAGAAAAATACCAATAGGTAGTAAATAAGGCTTTGAGCACTACTGCAAAGACAACCACGAAAAGGATAAGGGTGGCAACCTCATTGAGCATACGCAATTGCAGCGAGGTTAGGGTAGCCTGTCCTGCCTGTAGTCGCTTCATTATGCACCACGAGTAGTAGTGATACCACAGCAGTATGCCTATGAATAGCAATTTGACATGCATCCAGCCAAACAAAAAGTAAGCCCAATCCATTAGGTAGAACATATAAATACCTGTAACCGACATAATTATAAGGGCAGGAACTGTGATGATGTTCCACAGGCGTTCCTCCATAAAGCTAAACTGTCGGTGCAATATAGAGCGTTCGGGTTCGTCTTTTTCTAAGGCTTCGGTATGGTAGATGAACAATCGCACCATATAGAAAATACCAGCGAAGTAACTCACCACAAAGATAATGTGTATCGCTTTTGTAATTGAAAATAAATCCATTATTAGTCGTTATTAATCCATTGAGCAAGGGCTTTTGCCCATAACTCACTATCATTTAGACAAGGTATGAGTTTGAAACTTTCGCCTCCGTTTTCAACAAAGGTTTTGCCGCCTACCATCTCTATCTCTTCTAAAGTCTCTACACAGTCAGCAACAAAGGCAGGGGTGATAACGGCTAAGCGTTTCACTCCGCTCTGCGCAAGGGCTTTGATACGGTCGGATGTGAAAGGGGTAAGCCATTTATCGGCACCTAAGCGCGATTGAAAAGAAATAGAATACTTATCCTTAGGCAATTGCAAGGCTTCTGCTAACAAGCGAGTAGTCTCGAAGCACTGACTTCGGTAGCAATGCGCTCCTTCATCGGTATAAGCATCGCAACAGCTTTTGCCATCGACTATGTGCTTATGGGCAGGAGTAGGCGAGGTTTTGTACAGATGTCGCTCAGGCACTCCGTGATAAGAAAAAAGCAGATGGTCGTAGGGGTAATCGGCTAAGATAGGGCGTGTTACGCCTGCAAGCGCCTCGATGTATTCTTTGCGGTGAAAGAAAGGGGCGAACTTATGTAGCACCATTTGTGGGTAGTGCTCGCGTATGAGTTTTTCAGCTAAAACTTCTATGGTTTCGCTGGTCGCCATAGCATATTGAGGATATAGCGGTATGAGGAGTACTTCAGTAACCCCTTGCTGGTGTAAGGCAGCCAAGCCCTTGCTGATGCTGGGGTTGCCATAGCGCATTGCCATTACCACTGGTACTGACACTTGCGCTTGCACTTTGGAGGTTAGTCGCTTGCTGATGATAATCAGCGGTGAGCCTTCTTCCCACCATATTTTTTTATAGGCTTCGCTAGTTTTTGGTGGACGTACGTTGAGGATAATACCACGAACGATAAGATAGCGCAACCAGTATGGATAATCGATAACGCGCTCATCCATCAAAAACTCTTTTAAATATCGCTTGATGTCTTTGACCTCGAACGAATCGGGAGAGCCTAAATTTACAAGTAAAACTCCTTTTGGCATTTTAGTATATTAATAGCGGGCAAAGGTACGAATAATTTGTCAATTTGCTAATTTGTCGATTTACCAATTTACATAGTCAATTTACAAATCCGCAAATCGGCAAATTGTCTCATTTCATCTTTTGTTTCTCGTCTTTTGTGATTTTAATAATATTTTCGGCTAATTCTTCCTCGACATCGGCTTCGGGCTTGTCTTTTTCCATTTTGCCGTCTTTGCGTTTGCGAGCACTGACTGAAAGAATACAGCCTAAAGCTAAGCAGGTCATCCAAATGGAAGTACCCCCACTACTGATCAGCGGTAAGTTCTGTCCGGTGACAGGCATTAGCTCTACCGCTACCGCCATATTGATGATGGCTTGTAGCATTATCGGGATACCTAATCCTAAAGCTAATAGCTGTCCAAAGAGGGTGGCTGCCTGCTGGGAAATCACTACTAACCGAAATAGCAAAATAAAATAGAGTGCCATAATGAAAAGGGCGCCCATTGACCCGTATTCTTCGGTGATGATAGCGTAAATAAAGTCAGATGAACTCTGAGGGAGGAAGTTTTTCATAGTGCTCTTGCCAGGGCCTTGCCCCACAATGCCTCCTTTGGCAATTGCCATTTTGGAGAGTTCGACTTGATATACCTCTTTTTTGTTTTCGTCTTGGGCAAAATAGGAATCTATTCGGCTTTCCCAAGTGGAAAAACGGCTAGGAGCAAGGTCGGGGAAGGCTTTTGCAAACAAGAATAGAAGTCCGCCTAACGCTATGCCAATACCCGCAATATAGAGCAGATACTTAAACGGATAGCCCCCCAAGAAAGCCAATAGCACCACCGAAAAGACGATGATAAGGGCTGTGGAGAGGTTGGCAAAGACCACTAAGGCGGTGATAGCAACCACTGGCGTCCAGAGAGGGAACAGGCTGTCTTTGAAGGTGATTTTCTTGTCGTGATTTTTAGCCAAATAGGAGGCTACATAGACCATAAGCACTATAAGTGCAAAGGCAGAAGGCTGAAAAGAGAAGCCTAACACGTTAATCCACCGACTGGCGTTCGCCTCTTTGATAGTAGTGCCGGTAAAAATAGCCATAAGCAGTAGTCCTACAGATAGGAGAAGCCCTAACCTAGAGGCAGGGCGGAAAAAGCGATAGGGAATCTTATGTACAACAAAAGCAGTGGAGATACCCAAGCCTACAAAGAAAAAGTGCTTGAAGAAATAGCCTGCTGTGGTAGTGCCTGTGCGCACTACGTATTCGAGGTTGCTACTGGTGCTATACACCGCTAAGGACGAGATGAAAGCAAAGATAACAATCAGCGCCCATAACGTCTTATCGCCTTTGATATTTTTGGCTATCCAATCAATCACAAACATTGGCGCGGGTATTAGAGTTTAGCTACGGCAGCTTTGAACTGATCGCCACGGTCTTCATAACTTTTGAAAAGGTCGAAGCTCGCACAAGCAGGTGATAACAATACGGTGTCGCCAGCGGTAGCAAAGCGTTGCGCCATCTTTACAGCCTCTTCCATAGAACGGGTTTCTACCATATTGTCGATGACATTATAAAACGACTGTAATATAGGGGTATTGTCTACTCCTAAGCATACTATGGCTTTTACTTTTTGATGTACGTAAGGTAGCAGAGAGTTGTAGTCATTGCCTTTGTCTTGTCCGCCCACTATCCACACGATAGGGGTTTTGATAGTGTCTAAGGCAAAATACACTGAATTGACGTTGGTAGCCTTAGAATCGTTTATATAAGTTACGCCCTCAACGACTTTCACCTCTTCTAAGCGGTGTGCTGCCCCTTGGAACCCTTTGAGGCTTTCGCGTAGTGATGCGTTGCGGATGTTTACTAAGCGCGCCGCTACTGCTGCCGCCATAGTATTTTTGATATTGTGTTTTCCTTTTAGGCTTATTTCTTCTACGTCTATTACAGTGGTTTGATTCTCTAACATAATATGTATTTTGTTGTCTTTTAAGAAAGCTCCTTCGCTCAGTTCTTTTTCGATTGAAAAACCTATACACTTAGGTTTTAGGGGGTGGGTAGCGAGCCAGTCGTTTATCACAGGGTCATCGGCATCGTAAATAAAATAATCATCAGCAGTTTGGTTCATAGCAATACGAAACTTGGAAGCTATGTAATTCTCAAACTTATAATCGTACCTGTCTAAATGGTCGGGGGTGATGTTGAGCAACACAGCTATATGGGGTGCGAAATGCTCAATTCCGTCTAACTGAAAGCTGCTGATTTCGAGCACATAGTAAGGCGGATTGCTGTGCGCTACCAACTCGGCAAAGCTATAGCCTATATTGCCCCCCAAGCCTACTTCTAACCCTGCTTCCTTGAAAATGTGGTGGGTGAGTAGGGTGGTGGTGGTCTTGCCATTGCTGCCGGTTATAGCTACAATGGTGCTTTGGGTATATTGGCTGGCGAACTCTATTTCGGAAATAATAGGTATGTGTTTTTCGCGTGCTTTTTTGATGATGTCGGCCTTATCGGGGATGCCGGGGCTTTTCATTATGCAGTCAGCAGCGAGTATGCGGGCTTCGTCGTGAGAGCCTTCTTCGTAGTCGATGTTTTGGTGGGATAGGATGTCGCGGTATTGGGGTTTTAGGGCGCCTCTATCGGATAAGAAGACGCTCCAGCCCTTTTGTTTGGCTAAAATAGCGGTACCAACGCCGCTTTCGCCACCGCCTAATATTACTAAACGTTTCATTTTAATGGGTGTTTAGAGAAACTTTTGTTTGGGTTGCAAAATTACAAAATAAATAGGAATGTACAAATTTTTTATTTGGATTTAACATTGGGGGTGCGAGCCGCACCGGCGATTATGGGACAGGTGGGAGTGCGAGCCGCACTGGCGATTATGGGACGAGTGAGACGGGTGGGACTGGTGGGACTGGTGGGACTGGTGGGGGGCTTCCTGTATTGTTCCTATAGTGTTCCTGTATCGGAGGTAAGGGGTTGGAGAGGGGGATTTTTCTCTGATTTTTGAAATTTCTGATTGATAGTTTGGTGAAATGTGTAAAAAATCTATAGCCTTAATAAAACTGTTATGAATTGTTAAAGTTTTGTATAGGAAAAGTTAAAATATAGGGTGCTTAATAGTATATTTTGTAAGCTAAAATGTGTTGCAAATAGGCTGTATAACATTGATAATAAAAAGGTTGTACAGGTTTTGGAAGTTATAGTAATAGGAAAGTCTGGCTGAAATGAGAGCGTCTGATTTTAACATTTGATAAAAAGGTGTTTGGCTATGTCGGCAATTATGTGTACTTTTGTGCATTAAAGTATTATTGAATATAGTAGTTTCAAGATATAGCACATAGCATTATGAAAAATTTTTTTCTAACAATTCTTTTAGTACTAACAACTATCTTTGGGCTTTCGGCACAAACGCCTCTAAACCTTAATGGCTTTACCCATACGGTTACACCAGGGCAATGTCGTGCCGATGCTAAGATAAAAGTAACCCTGCCTCCTACTATAGGGGCGGCAGGCACTAAGCTACAGGTGAAATTAGACAAACCCAATGGAACGAGCGTTACCGAGGCTCTCGAAATAGCAGTGTCTGGCAAAGACTCTCACGAGTTTACGCTACTTACCGCTGGGGTGCACACTATTACACTTATAGAGGTGGCTACTGCCAAAAGCTCTGTGCCTCGTGCCGTTACAGTGGCTTCTACTTATATAGCCCCTACTTTTACGGTTAATACTCAAGGTCCTAATTGTGCTGGTACAGGCAATGATGGTAAGATTACTTTTGCTGTAGCAGCAGGGGTAAGGGGACCTTTGGCGGTAAAAATTACAGGCCCCGATGGCGAGGTGTACAGCCAAACCCATAATGCACCGGCAGCTCCTGTTAAGTTTACCCTTACAGTGCAAGGTACTGATGCTAAGCCTTTGAAAGCAGGGCAAACCTATCAGCTAAGTGTACAAGATTTAGCAGGGGGTACGCCCGACTGTGGCGATACTAGTAGAAGTACTTTCACTATTCCAGCCTCACAGCTTTCGCTCAGCTGTTTAAATGTAAGAATAAACTATCAAAATAGTGGGGTGAGAATGAATGCTAATTGTAAATTTAGCTTTTCATTCCAAATAGAACGCACTGATGGCGGTTCGCTTCTTCAATATGATAATACTATTAAGACTACCCCTAATATAGCTACAGTAAGACGCTATAACAGTGCTGGGGTACTACAAGCTAGTTATAATGTAAGTAGTTCTTATACAGATGAATGGTTAGGAAGTAATGTATCTTACCCACGTTCGTTTGTATCGCCTTATGTATTTGATGAAGGTGATATAGCCGAAATGGAAATTAATATAGGTGCTACTCCTATTAAACATAAGTTCAAATTAGATAAGAATGTTCTTGATTTGATGTTGAACTCTACTAACCCTTCGCAAGCAGATGGTTCATTTTTGTTTAGAGCTCAAGATGGGGCAAGAATGTTGGAAGTGCTTAACCGTTCGGATTTGAATCCTAACCCTACAGATCCTTGTCCTACTCCTAATACTAAAAAGTATTTGTATTTAGAAAACTATTTCCGTAGTATATACCTACCTGATCCCGATGATCCTACTAAAAAGGTGCTTTTTGGCACTTACTATTGGTTTAATGATTTTTACAAAACAGCTAACTTCACTAAAACCCCCTCTTCGGCTACGGGACCTGCCTACTACTATGAGATATACCGATACTTAGGTACAGGTTATCCTGGTTGGGATGCGGGCTATACTACTAACAATATGAATGAAAACGACACCACTAAGTGGCAGCATTTGAGATCTACTGATGATGGTGGCTCTGACTATACTTGGATAAACGCCAACTATGCTGACCTTACTGGGTTGCCAGATGGCTACTATATGGTGAAGTATGTAGCTAAAAAAGCAGATGGTACTCTTTCTTGTTATCAACCTAAGCGTATCACTGAGATGAAAACTCTACCAAATCAGATAGCTGACCGTTTTAATGGCTTAGAAATTAATAAAGGAGCGTTTAAGGGTACCGTTTCTATACGCAAATGGCTTTCAGGAGCTCATTTTAACTATCCTATTAAGGTAAAAATAGATTACCTTGATGATGGGGCTATGGGCACGACACGCACCTACGATTTTGTTACCTCTCTACCTTTTGAGAGTCTGCGCACGGTTACTTATACTTTCCCTATAGAAAAAGAAGTGTTAAACCCTGAGACCTCTAATGAAATGGGTTTATTTCAGTTTGGTGATATTCCTGCGGGGAACTATCGTCTTACTCTTACTGATAATTGTAATAATACCACTTACAAAGATTTTAACTTCGATACCCCGATGCAGTATGATAAGGATGAGGTGAAAGTAGTAAGAGGTTGTGCTAATACTTCAAAAATATCATACGAATTAGCTGCCCCTGAGAGAGGCTCTATAATGGGGGTAGAATATCGATTGCTAAAGAAAAACAATTCGGGTAATTATGTAGTAATAAAATCGAGCAATAAAGCTTCTGATACTTTTAATGATTTGCAAACAGGGGACTATTTGTTTGAAACTCGCGGATATTATTACGCACGTATTAAAACAGGTACTTGGAAAGGGCAAGAAAAAGCTCCTAATGGAGATATGAAATGGACGAATGTTAATGACCCTACTTCTACTGTAAACGGCTATAGTATGATAGACTCTCCTGATTTGCGAGATCTTGCCTACCCTCATCGCGATGGTATTGTAAGTAAGCATACGAGTAGAACCTACCTAACTATTAGTCCTACAGGAGAGTTAGATTTAGAGGTGATGGGTAGCTCTTGTGGAGCAACTCCTAATTCTGGCTTTGTGGGGATTAATATTAAAAATCCGGAGTATATAGTCTATCCGCTTCAGTTTACCCTTAAAACTACAGGGGGCGCAGTGGCGAAAACTTCGCCTGTTTTCCAAGAAGGGTCTAACGTGTCGAGCTATGTCTTTAAAAATGTGGCTAATGGTAATTATGTAGTAGAGATTTCGCATGCTTGCCGTGTGTATAACGAAGCTGCAAGGGTAGATACAGGTAATTATACCGCTCCTCCTATCACTTATACTATTAATAGTACTAGTCCTTGTAATGGTGATGAGGTAAAACTTACTTTTGGAGGTTCTACCCAGCTATTTTATATAGAGTGGTTTAGAATAGAAAAAGACAATAGCCGTACTTCGTTGGGCATCTCGCAAACAGTTACCGATACTGTAAAACGCAATACCACCTATATAGTAGAGTATAAACTAATAGACTCTTCCCTTTGTGTTACTAATAACTCAGGAGTATCGTCTGTTACTGTAAACTTTGCTGCCGATAATGTGCCGCCAGTGATTACAGGCTGCCCTACAGGAACTATCACTGTCAATACACAAGCAGGTAAGTGTTATGGTGTAGCTACTTGGGGTACCGTTACTGCTACTGATGACTGCCGTATAGATACGTGGAGCCAGACCCACCAAAGCGGTGATCATTTTGATGTAGGCTTACACACTGTTACCTACGTGTTTGTAGATACGGCTGGTAATGCGGCTACTTGTACCTTTAATGTAGAAGTGAAGTCGAAAGCTATTAATATGGAGATGAGTGATGACTTCGTAGATGGTACTAATGGAGTGATAAACCGCCAGTTAGCAAATAGCGAAAGCTTTAACTATCGCATTACTTATCAGAATAAAGGTCAAGAGAATGTTACCTCGGCTACTATGCAGATTACTCTACCCAGCCACCCAGCGCTTACTGTGGGTACGCCTGACTTTTCAGGGGCTGCTTGGAACCTCTCTACTAAACCTACTGTTTTAGGACAAACTAGTACAACTCTTACCCTTTCGATACCTATACAAACGGTTAATGCGGGAGGACAAAAGAATACTATTCTTATACCGATGACGCTCAACGGCGATTGCAATGAGATAGGTAAGCCTTGTATGAACTTACTACACGCTTCTTATTCGTTTACTTACGAAGGAGGGCGCGCGGGTTGTATTATACCTGCACAAACTAGTACGGGCTCTAAGACTATAGAGATATCTACTCAAGGTTGTAGCCGTACTGAGTTACATTGTGCTGGGGCTACTACCTCTATAACAGCAGTGGCAGGCTTTGACCAATATATATGGTACCAAGGTACTACCCGCTTAGCTAATCCGTTAAACCACAATTATATAGAGGCTACCGCTACAGGTACTTATCGCGTAGAGAAAATTCAACAGTGCAATGGTACTACCTATACTACTACAGAGATTATACAGTTAGTAGGTGAAGGAGAGATAGCAGACCCTATCAGGGCTAAGTTTAGCACTGGTGATGTGTGTGCTAGTGACCAAAGTATATGGATGAACCACATCATCTTGTGTAATGAGCCTTCGCGTACTATCTCGCTTAACTATCGCAATACTAAGATAGAGTGGCAGCAGCTAAAAGCAGGTAACACGCATATCACGCAGAACTGTCCTGATAAAGACGACAGCAAGTGGCAGACCGTGAGTACTAATAGTTCTTTCACTGTTAGCACTAGTGCTAGTTACCGTTTGCGTATTAGCAATGCTAACAATGATTGCTACAAAGATTTCTACTTTGATGTGTTTAACAACGCTCTTTCAGGGGAAATAGATTATTATAGAAATATATCGAGCTACGAAACAGGTCAGATACGTGTGAAGATGGCAACTTCGGGTATTGCCTATAAATATGTGTTGAAAGACTCGAATGGTAATATAGTACCTCAGAACGGTCAGCAATTTATTACCTCGAACTCGCCAGTAAGAACGTTTACTATCAATGACCCTGATACCTATACTATAGAGGTGACTTCGCCAGCTTTACCATCAAGTTGTAAGTTCACTATTAGTCAGAAGATTACTAAAGAAGTAACGCTTAAGCCTAAAGCTACGGCTAAAGCGTGGAAGGGTTGTAACTTACGCGTGATAAACTTCCAAGCAGAAGGAGGTCAAGGGCCTTATAGCTTTGCTATCTGGAGTATAGACGGTGTAGTACAGAATAATTATCAAAACTATTCTGATATACAACCATCGCACTATATTACTACTTCAGTGCCAAGTGGTAACACAGGTTTAGATGTTAATACCCCTATCACACAACCAGGTAGATATATATTTGTAGCTAAAGACGCACAAGATGCCTATGCACTTACTCCAGAGATAGATATATATCCGGAAAGTTTCTTAGGTTATTCTATCAAAACACGTAATATAGTGTGCGGTTCAGCAGCGAACTCTGGACAAATATCTATTACTTATAATACTCAGCAGAATGTTCGTTCTAAATTGTACAAATACGATGATTTAGGCAATGAGACATATATAGATGAGAATACTACCGGTTATTTCTATAACTTAACAGCAGGTAGATATAATCTGAAGATAGAAATACAGCTTTCGAGCAGTGTGACTTGTCAGTATAACAACCCGAATATTGAGATTAAGAATGAAGTAACTACCCTACGCGCTTATGCAGGGGTTGCTGAAGATATATCGTGCGATACCAACTCGCCTACTAAGCAGTACAAGGTAATCGTTAATAACGTGTCGGGTGGTACTGGTACGGGCTATGAGTACAGTGTTAATAATGTGAACTACAGCACTAACAATGTGCTAATGGTAGGCTCGACTGCCTCAGTGGTATATGTACGCGACAGCAATAAGTGTACCCTTGAAATACCTATAAAGATAACACCAATAGTACCCGCTACCGTTACTAGCACTGCTGTAACTTATGACTGCGAAGGTAAAGGTACTTTCACTATTACTACTAATCCTACAGGTGGAGTATACCAATACCAGCTCACCAAATCGGATGGTACTATCAGCGAAACGCGTACTTCTAATGTATTTACCTTATCGCCAGGGGTTTATAGCGTATATGCTATTTATACACCTGCTAATGTGACAGGTACTACTCCTAATATCTTGTTTAAGGAAGACTTTGGCACAGGATTAGATACTTGTAATACTGATAATATCTTTATCGTATGTAACTCTAATGGTACTTCGTTAGAAAGTAATCAGTATATGATTACCCGCCAAGTGCCTGGTAAGCCTAATTGGGTAAGTCCGACGCCAACAGATGCCTCTGCGGTAACTGACGGTAGATACTTGGCTATCAATGGAGGCTCTACTAACCGTACCAGCGATGAGGGGGTAGTGTATAGACGAGTTATCAAGGATGTGGTAGTAGGACAAGAGCTTAATGTAACAATGAATCTCTTCAACCTATTGCCAAGTAACTATATAGGTGAAAACAATCCTAACTTAGTAGTACGCCTCTATAACCCTGGTAACCGTGCTATATACGAGGAAAAAGCTTTAGGTGAGCTACAGCGTACTGGTGCTTGGGTGAACAAGAAGATAACCTTTGCGGCTTCGCAAATCAATTATAACTCACTAGAATTTGAGCTTCGCAATATTGCCAACGCTAACTACTTAGCCGTAGATGATATCACTCTATCGCAACCTACTAAGTTATGCTCAATACGTACCGAAGGGGTTTCTGTTAATGTCGAATCAAACCGCCAATTTAGCGTGAGAGGTACTGCCTCTGATGAGAAATGTGGTACCGGTGATGGTTCTATGTATTTAGTGGTGAATAATGCTGGTGGCAACACTATAGAATACCAGTTACAAGGTACTACTACTTGGACGGCTGTTACCCTATCGGCTACTACAGCTACTCAAGGGGTTGCTACTATTACTAACCTATCGGCAGTCAATAATGGTGCGATGTATTTCAGAAAAACCAATGATCCTGACTGTCAAACAGATATTATTTATACTATTAAGAAACCAGTACCGTTAACTGTTACAGCTACTATTGAGGCGCCAGTAACTTGTTTGAATACTTTTGCTTCTGTACACCTAACAGGAGACGGAGGGGCTAAGCCTTACCGCACTTTCCGTGCTATACCGTTACTTGGTGGTACTACCGCTACTGAGCCAGCAGTCAATAACGAGGCTGACTTCAACCTAAGTGTGGGCAACTATCGTATAGAGGTAGAAGACGCTAACGGCTGTGTGGGCTCTGCTACCTTAGAGGTTGCTAATGCTAAGCCACTTAAGATAGAAGTAATTGATTTAGACCCTTGTTTCTCAGGAGGCTCTAATGGAAGTATACAAGTAAACGTACTCAGCGGTAATGGTGAGTATCAGTTTAGTAAAGATGGTGGTGCTAATTACGAAAGCAGTTCTACTGCTAGCGGCACTACTATGATATATAACAATCTAACCGCAGGTACCTATAATATATGGGTACGCGATGGCGGCTCGTGCGTTACTAGTACGACTTATACTATTGATAACCCGCTCAGGATGCAAACCGTTAAAACTATGGCTTTAGGCTGTGCTGCTAATAGCGAGGCGGTGTTTAGCATTACCTATACAGGCGGTAAAGCCGGTACACGCGAGTTCTTGTGGAGCAATTCGCCTACCACTAACTTTAGTGTGGCTATCCCTACAGGTATGAGCTTAGTTAAATCGGGCAACGAATACGTATTCAAAACTCGTGTAGAAGGCGATTACTACTTCAAAGTACGTTATCAAATGGATAACGGTGACTATTGCGAGGTAGTATCACCTAAACAAGAAGTGAAGAGAGAAATACCTCGCTTCGTTGTTACGCCTACTGTCGAGCCTGTAAACTGTGCAGGAGTTAATTCTGGTAAGATACGTATCAATAGCAGCGATATAGCAGGGGGTACACCACCATATACACTCTTGTTTAACAACGGACTTACTACTAATCAACTTTCTGTAATCTCTGATATCACGGGCTTAGCACCAGGTACTTATACTATTACTATAAAAGATAGTGCTAGCTGCGAGTCTGTGCCAGTGGGATTAACAGTTACTCAAGTACCACCAATGGTAGCTACGGTTACCCATACTAGCTTGAAATGTACAGGTTCTAATACTGTACAGAAATCTAAGATTACCGCTTTGGTAAGCTCAGGGGGTACCGCTCCGTTTACCGTTACTGTGTTTAAGAACGGAGTTAGTGTAGAAGTACGTACAGGCGTGCTTACCGATACCAATGTAGAATTTGATAATATGGACATTGGTAGATACCGAGTGGTGATAGAAGACAGCAAGTCTTGTAAGTATACCCAAGAGTTTGATATCAACTCTGAAGCCAATGGTCTGGATGTACGCTCTACAGGTGTAGTAGGCTGTTTAGGTAATAGTGGTGAGGTAGCCGTATCAGTATACGATAAGTTAGGCTCAGGTATTGGTCCTATACAATATATAGCGGTATACCAAGAAAATATGTCGATGCCTATCAATCCGTACTTGCCAAGCCATACTTATACCAATACAGTAAGTAGTACTACTATCGTTACTACTTGGTACAAGATGGGTGCTTTGGCTACTACTACCTTGTCTGATGGTTCTGTAGTACAAGCCGCTACTTATACCTTTACAGCAGGCCCTAATGGTATGGTGCCAGGTACTAAATATACCTTCGTAGTATACGATAAGTCTACTGGCTGCTCGTTTACTAAAGAAGCTAATATCAGTGTACCTACAGTTTCTACTTTAGAGACTTCAGTAAATGGTACGAAACCTACGACTTGCTACAATGCTGATGACGGTAAGGTGTTTATCAACTTGAAAAACTGGACAGGTACAAGTGTTGGTTATAGAGTATACAAATATCCACCAACACACCCATTGCTTACAGAACCAAGTCCTTCTGCATCGGGCAATATATCGCTTTCAGCTGCTCCATCAGTAGGCGAAGACATTACAATAGGTGGTATTCCCCCAGGTCGTTACTTTGTACAGCTTACCGATGGTTCAGGTTGTCTTCAAGGTACTGAAGAGTTTACCATAGGTAGGTCTACCTCTCAGCTTACGGCTTCAGTTACAGTAGCTAAAAAAGCTACCTGCCAACAACCTCAACCTATAGGTAAAGGTAAGATAGTAGTGGATGCACAAGGTGGTCAAGCTCCTTATGAGTATTATTATGAGCCTATTACCACTCCATTGGCAGCAGTACTTACAGGTACAACCTTAGATAATGCCTTTATTATTAATCAACAGGGTACTTCACTCGATGTAGATTCTGGCTACTACCGTGTGTATATCCGCGATAATGCTGGCTGTTTAGTACATACAGTAGTAACTGTTGATATAGAACCTAGCCCAAGTATTGCATCAGTTGATGTACAAGATGCTTGTAGCGAAAATGTTGATTACCCTATCAATATAGTATTTGCTACCAAGGGTGTAGGACAACACCAATACAAGGTAGACGGTATCACTAGTTGGCAAAACCTAACAATGCCTACAGCGGCAGCCGATATGCAAGTGAACTTACCGATACGTTTAGCCCCTAATGTGGCTTCGTATACTCTTTCTATCCGCGATGCTAATGGTTGCGAAACTAGTACTACCTTTAAGGTGAACGAGATGATAAAATTCGAGGCTGAACATACCTCATTAGTACCTTGTGGTGCAGGGGTAGCTACTATTACAGTTAAGAATATTACCGGAGGTTCAGGTAAATACCGTGTTAGTCTATACCGAATCACCTCTTCAGATCGTGCAGTGCCACTTATCACAGCCGATAATATAGGTAGTGCTACTACCTATGTGATAGACGGAGCAACTTATAATCTTACAGCAGGTAGCTATCGTATCAATGTGTATGACGATGCTCTCTTCGGTACAGCAGCCGAGTGTGCTAAGATATTACCATTCACAATAGTGAAACCTGAAACACCTAAAATAGAGGTGATAGCCATATCTACTCCTGCTTGTTATGGTGATGAGGCTACTATCAGAGTCAAAGTAACACCAGCAGCCGAAGGCCCTTATGTGTTTAGTTTTACTGATACTAATGGCGTGCCAGTAGCTACCGCTTCTATAACGGCTAATCATAATTACGCTACTATCTCTGGGGTACCTTCAGGACCTATTACCTTAGGAGGCAAGGGCTATATCATCTATGCCGAGTCAGTACGTAGCTGTACCGTAAGTACAGTAGCTACTGCTACATCTCCTGATGTGGTAAGCGTAACCGCAGGAGCTCTTACTAAGAAAGATTACGAGTGCGAGCGTGATGAATACGGATACTTAACAGGCGAATCAGCTTATCCAAAACTGACATTCAATCTCGGTGCTGTAACAGGAGGTACTACTCCTTACACAAGAGTTGAATTCCGCGAGGTTGCTACTAACCGTTTGGTAAATCAGCAGACTGTAGAAGACAATGTTACCTACTATACGTATACATTGCCTAACTACCTCACTGCCGATACCGATTATTACGTACAAGTATACGATAGCAATGGTTGCTCGGCTACTAGTACGCGAGCTACTATCTCATCTACTCTAATAATGAGTGCCCTAACAGTTAGTCAAACTCAAGTGCTTACTTGTGCTAATGGTACAGAGCTTATCGATATAACCTTAAGCACAACTACCGCTTATAATAATGAGCTGATAACTTATACTATTACTAAGATAGGCGAACCAGCTGCTTTCTTTACCAGAACAGCTACCGCATTGACTCTTAGTGGAGTAGCTTCTATTACCGAGGCTGGTTATTATGTGGTAACAGCTAAGAACGAGTCTACAGGTTGCGAAATAAGCACCAACTATACAGTGCTCGACCCTCGCACCTTACTGTTAGAAGCTAAAGATATTGAGCGCGTACAATGTAAAGGTGGCAATGGAAAAGTAACCTTTGAACTTACTGATAACCGACTTTCTGACGGCGACCAAGTAGCTAATGGTTTTAGCTATGTCATTTACGATATGGCTACCAACAGTGCTGTCTATACAGGTACTAACGATACACTTACCCCTGGAAAAGCAGCTAATATAACTACATTGTCAGCTGGTAAATACCGTGTAGAAGCTACCTCACTTATCACAGGTTGCTCGGCTAACACTACTTTCGAATTGATAGAGGCTGAAAACCCAATTACAGTCTTCTCTCAAGAAACAGCAAGTGTTACTTGTTCAAATGACCGTGCCGAAATAATGGTAACCGTATCCGGAGGTTGGGCACCTTATACAGTCAATATCAGCGGTGGTTCTATCACCGGTCAAGATACTATCAATTTAGAAGGCGATAGCGTATTGTTTAAGAACTTAGCTTCTACTGGCACTCCAGGAGGGGTAGTTACCTATACTATCACTATCACCGATGCGTGGGGCTGTTCTACAGCTTCTGGTACTACCGAGGTAGCTGTATTGTTCCCTGACTTAATAACAGGTACAATCACCGTTACTCAGCATGCTACTTGCTTCGGAAGTTCAGACGGTATTATTGAGGCTATTACAAGCACTATACAGGGTGGTTCTGGCAGCTATTACTACTCTCTAATAGATACTAATTATAACACTCGTGGCCCTCAACGCAATAACGCTAAGTTTAGTAATCTATCACCAGGAATATACACTTTCGAAATAATGGATACTTGGGGGTGTGTGCTCCGCGAAGAGCAAATTGAAGTGATAGAGCCTAAACCTATCACCGTATCAGTAACTTCGGCAGACCTTCAAGTATGCTATGGCGAAAGTACAGGCGGTATACATTTCTATGTAGAGGGTGGTCGTCCTCCTTACGAGGTTAAGATTATTGATAAGTTTACTAATATCATATATCACAACGAGTCTGGGGTTTATACCACTACCGAAGTGATTGCACCTAATCTATCTCCATTAGGAGGTAGCGGTCTCCCTGCAGGCGATTATCGCATAGAGATAACCGATGCCGGACAAGGAGCTGGTGTAGGTTGTACAATGTCGCCTACTTACGATTTCAAAGTAGTTTCTGCCCCTGATATGGAAGCCGAAGTAAAACAAGGCTACAATTGCGATAATAACGAGTTTACTACGTGGATAGAAGTCAGATTTAAAGATGAAGTCAACTTTAATGATATGACTTACTTGATTTACAACGGAGTTACTACTCCTACAGTACCACAGACATTCTCTCGTAATAACGGTTATAACATTGGTTATATCGACCAAACGCGTTTTGATAGAAGTATAGCTACCCAAACTATCCAGTTCTTCTATACTTCAGTACACTCGCTTACTGGCACGTATAAAACTTGTACCCATACCCTTTCAAGTCCGATAAGCATCGAAGAGATTTACCAAATCTCTAATATCGTCAAAACACCTACTACTGTAGTCAATACACTACAAGTAGAGGCAGTAGGAGGTAAGAAACCGTATAAGTACGAGTTCAATGGTCAATTCTATGATGAAAACAACTTATACGAACTCAAACGTACTGACCCTGACTATACCGACCCTGTTAGCGGTAAGGTCTATAAGATAGTCAATGTAGTAGCTTACGACTCATCAGGTCTCAACGGATGTACCGTCTCTAAGACATTCTACGAAGAGTATTTTGATGTGTTCATCCCTAACTACTTCACTCCTAATGGCGATGGTACTTACGATACTTGGTCACCGCGCAACATAGAGAAGTATCCGTTTATCAAAACGAGCATCTATGACCGCTACGGACGCCGACTCAAAGTACTACGCTATGGCGAAGAATGGGACGGTAAGTATGAAAGTAGACATATGCCAGTCGGCGACTATTGGTACATAGTCGAACTCAGCGATGAAGACGACAATAGAACTTTCAAAGGAAACTTCACACTTTATCGTTAGAAAAATGATTTGATACTATAAAAAGGGCTACCCTCGCGGTAGTCCTTTTTTATTTTACGCTGCAAAATTCTTCCTTTTTTGTGGGCTGTGCAAATACTTGTCTCATCGTGTTACAACCTTGTCAAATGAAGAGTATTAATAAAGAAAAAGAGGCACCTAATCCCTTAGGTAACCTCTTTTTGAATTTAATAATAAAAAAGAAAACTTAAAAATAAAAATTATGAAAAAAACTTTTTGTTTATGCTTTGGTTTTCACTTGGTTTCTTGGTTTATGAAAAAGTCGCTATCATTTTTTAACGATGCAAAGACTGTCTCTTATACACATCTCCGAGCCCACGAGACTAGGCATGATCTCG
>OJLB01000191.1_pt1 | contig 37596 bp, 26 predicted proteins | sample 1596861 | NCBI WGS metagenome assembly OJLB01 (sample SAMEA3904681, study PRJEB24821) | metagenome | biome: Builtin; feature: hospital; material: surface | place: USA | collected 2013-06-06
GTCGGCAGCGTCAGATGTGTATAAGAGACAGTTCCAATAATTATGTTCATGTTTACAAGTAGTTTTTCACGCAGCTCACGCATCACATCCTCTACTTGCATCGAAGGATGAATTTCCAATGTCAGCACGTCGGCAGCTTCGTCGTCGTTGATCGGCTCTTCCAATGTGTCAAGTTGCGATGCAAGCATGTCCGACTTCATGAAGTGGTCTGTGCGCTTCGCTAGGCGATGCATCAGTAAGGGCGGATCGAGTCGTAAATAAACAAATACCGTTCGCACATCGTGTATGGAACGAAGCACATCTCGATATGCTCGGCGCAGCGCCGAACATGCGATAATGATACAAGGACCATTCAATTGACCTTTGTGCTCCTGTGCCTGTTTCGCTACCGACTTCACACGCTCGAGCCATGGCCAACGATCATCATCTGTTAGTGGCACGCCTGCTGCCATTTTAGCACGTGCTACCTGAGAGTGTAACTGGTCTGCGTCCAGGAACGGTGCGTCACATAGATTAGCCAATTCGGCTCCAACTGTTGATTTGCCTGCTCCTGCAACGCCCTAGTTGTATGGTCAGCAACACGTTCAGTGCGGGGAACATACCATGACGACGATGCATGAGCGCATATGAATCATCTAAGGTTGATATGCAGAATTTATAAATGGCGTTTATATTTTAATACGTAAGAATGTGTATGTAACTAGTGGCCGACCTGCTCACGAATGAAACAGGTCGATCTGCATGAATCAGCGGGGTGGGCGTTTTGAAAGCAACTCCGTATCAACACACTTTAATGTCGTTTTTACACTCATTGGCTGTGTAGAGAGAAAATGCACTCATGACATAATACATGGCGGCGAGGATAAACAAAAGTACGTCGTTACGCGTATAGGAAATAAACGCGCGCGTATTCACCTCTCTTAGATGAACGCATACGTGCGAATTTATCTAGCACGGTTAACTCGCGTCGCGAATACATCAAGGCGCGTCCGACGATTACGTCAAGACCAAGTTCGTGGGTGATGACTTGGCAGCTGCTGGTGTTGTGGCTGGTGAAATAGAAGAAGCAGTATCAATAGCAGCATTCGCTGACAATGTGGATGATGATGACGTTTGTAACGATTTGTGCTTCGATGAGGGATGCGGATTCATATCAGCAAACGCAATAGCTTGCTGCAGAAGCGTTGGCCATGTGACAGCATGCTCACCTGAACTTGGTGCATGCAATACAAGTAAAAGTTCATTCATATTCATATTCATATTTATGTCATGCCTGATTGCATCCGACCACATCGAATCCAAGTCAGTCTCATCTTCAGTAGAGAACCCTGGATCCATCGCATCTTCCAAAGTGAACTGAGAGCGTAGATTCGTGACGGCATTCTGTGCCGTCTTAGAGACTTCTCCACCACCTGATGCAGACCTAGTACTATTCGCATAGGAGTGGCGCCTGGAGCCGATATGAGATGTTGGTACTTGCAACATGCGCTGTTCCCGATGGCGTTCATATTGTTCAGAAATAGCAGGCACATAAATTCGGGCAATCAGAAGTCGACCATGCTCACATTCGACAAGTAAGGGTGCGCTGGTGTCATGCTCGCTCTCTCCATCCATGGCAGATCCACTTTTGTCTTCTGTATCAGAAGACACCCACGTTGCATCAAGAGCACTTTGTCTGATGGAGGCGTATCTCTTGCTCGTCGGGTCAGGGCTCGAGTGATCGCCACTACGGGCAGCGCGGGACTCGCGACGACGTGGATTTGATGGACGGCTTGTAGCGGACATATTTCGGCGCACTTTTTTCATGCCCTTTTCGCGCCATGAAGAAATGGCAATCGCAACGAGGGTCCGAGCTTGTTCTTCTGACGATGGCGGTGTTTTCGTTTCGGGTGCCATGAGCCCAGCTCGTGGCCGAGGCTCTTGTTCTTTACTGATCTTGGTCGCGTAGCCATACAAATCAGCAGAGCGATCGCATACTATCAGTGCTGTGTCAGCGCCATTTTCATCGGGATCATCCCCGATCAATGCTTCCAACTGGGTCGAAATAGATGATATACGAATCATTCGCACGTCTTGGGTTTTAATAGAACGTCACGAGAAAAAAAAAAGACAGCAGTCGAATGCGCCAAAACCAATGCTGATGTAGAGCAGAGGACCCTTCACACCAATAGTCGGTTCAATACGCGTCTTTCGATACCCCCGCTAGTTTGGTGGGAAGTAGCGCGGCTTCTCGTGACGATCACTAGGTCTTGGACGCGACGAGCTCCTGGAGTGACTTTCTCGCAGGGCGTCGTTATAGTCTGGTTTGGTCGTTGCCCTTTACGTCGCGATCTGTGACCAACGATTGGCTACAGTACGTGTCAGGTGGACCTATCAGGAGACCCAATATGATTATCTAATAAAACATACGTCAGAATCACAGGATTTGTCCACGTGCTGTGCGTTTGAGCCAAGTGCAACAGGCTGGATTGCTGTCTAAATCCAAGCAGGACCCACCAAATACACATCAAGCTCCATCAAGCTTCGTCGGACGTTGCAAAAACGTTGGACTGTTCGTTGGGGTCTGATTACCAACTTTTCTTATATATTTCTTGTCTGTGAGCAGTGTGCGAATCACTTTCAAGACTTACGGCACCGCACGTACAAGAAGAGTCGAAGTTCGTGGGTTTTGGAGGTGTCTTGTTTTAGTCCCAGGAGAAGAAAAAAAAACGTCATCAACAAGATACCTATTCATCCATTGATTGATACCTTCTTTTGTTAAAAGCAAGATCATCTCGCATTCATGGAAGCGCTCGAAGTGGCTCGTGCTCCTGAGAATGAACTCAGGAATGGGAATTCTCACGCATCGATGAACGCTTCGGATCATGGTGGTACGACTTCTGCAGCAATTGCAAGCCGATCGCATAATTCACGCGACTCATCGACGACGAAGTCTGATGGAAACCGATCAGCTGATACCTCTCATGGGAACAAAACGAACTCTAACAAGTTTCGCTGCCGGGTTGCTATGGCCTGCGTCCATTGTCGGCATCGAAAGATTCGATGCGACGGTGCTCAGCCGTCCTGCTATACGTGCACACGGCTGCAGCGCAAGTGTGAGTATGAGCGTGTTTCCGAACAAGACAACTTGCTCTCACGCGAACGCAAGCGCCTGAGCCGCGAGCGCAAGGCTGCCCGACTTGCTGCATCGGCATCTCAAGCTGCCGCCGCTTCGCATCCCACCAACGGTCAGGCACAGGGACAGCCGCAAGTGCAAGTACCAACTCAGCAGCTGCATTCTGCTCGCTCCCAACAGACGAAGCACCAAACTATACCAGCTTCATCGCTCCCAACGTCTTCTGATGAGAAAAACATTGTATCTATGCCGCAAATCCAACCGCCTACATCCAAATCTACCACATCACCATTTTCTTTGTCCATACCTAGTTTAGGTGTCACGCACACGCCAACTGAGGTGGCACCAGCTCTGATTCAGCCGCCCAACGATCCTGCCATGGCGTCGGCGTGGTCTTCAGGTGCCAATACGCTTGTTCCATCCAAGGACCTGATGCCATGGGCTATTCCTCCTTCTCTGACGACCACCGATGCTGCGACGCTTACAGCGACGAACTCTATTTCGCCTTCTCTGAGCACCATCTCTGGCACTCTTCCAAATGACGCACTGCCTTCCCTACGATCCACCGCTGACCCTAGCTTGTTAGAGATGAGTGCGCCACCATCAGCCTTGTCTGATGCATCGCCTTCATCGCCGACGGGCGGCTTGGCAGATGCCACGTCTTTATCGCCTACTGAACCGCCGTTCGGGAGCGACACAGGAACGACCCTTTCTTCCATGTCAGCTGGTTCGTTGTCTTCTGAAGCAACGTTGGTTGATCCTTTGGAACTTAAGACGTCTCTTGATACTCCCTTAAAGCTGTTTAGTGACCAGCATCTTCCCAGTTCGATGGCGGCGGCCACTCCATCGTCCGTCGACTCGCTCGCCTTTAGTGATTCGACCACGTCACACGCATTTGGTAACAAAGCATCGATGGCAACATCACCTCTCTCACCGCAATTGGCTCCACCTTCTTTTGATACCATTGATACCGGCTTTGATCACTGCTCACTGGGTAGTTTTGACCCTGACTCTGAAGAGCACGAGGCGGGCTTGGGCTTGTATAGCTCCTCCTTGCCCACTTTGGGACATACCGGTCTTGGTATGGACCTCGAGCCCAGCAGTCTACCTATCTTGTCGTCTTGGGCGCACCCTTCTTCCATGGTGTAGAGAAGGCTATACTTGAGAAAGAAAAAGAGAAAGAGAGAGAGAGAGAGAAACAAACATGCCAAATTAGCTTGCATGGTACGAGCACCAACACGTCACTGTTCGTTTCTTGACGCTCCTCTTGATTCATGGCATTGTACGCACGCCACTTTTTTACTCTTTCCGTTCTTTTTCAACCTTCCCTTGAGTCATGAACTTTTATACACTCTGATGCCAAAGTTCCCTCTTTGATATTCCAACACAACACTGTTCACTTTTCGCGCAGAATCCGATCCTATGGAACGCCCGCTCTCTGTGATTCTTCTGAGCCCTTTTCCTTCAGCATTTTTCTCGCAAGTTGCCCTCGGGTAAGAAAAAGATGAATTCAGGTATTTCTGGGATGTGCAACGCGTGGAAAACAGCTCTGCTCGCTCACTTCAGACATATTTAGCGAAATCCGCCCTAAAGCCCTTACCCGAAACGGCCGTGCAACAGATATTATTTATCTTCATTGATGTGCCAGTTAGGACGCGGCCGTATCTCATCATGTATCTCTTTTACCCGTCATGTATCCCCACTTATCAGTTTATTCTAGTTGCTATGTCTATGGCGAAAGGAATGGTGACAAGAGCTAGCATGCCGTCTCTGCTCTCGGTCGTTCCGTGTGTTCATTGCTTGATGCACAGGATAGAAGGCGCGTCTGACCCGGTACGCACATTTGCAGTGTTGTCTTGCGCTCCATAGTACGATAGCCATGTCGTAATGTGATGGTGAATTTCTGTTTTGGACTCGTTGTGCAGGAGAGGACGAGTGTGCTAATCTATGTGCGTGACAGCTTATACAGACTCATGCGAAGCGCTCCAGGACGCTGGTCCACTCACCTCACCCAAAGACACTTGGCACCAACGGTCTTGCATCCACACGACGGACCAGGTGCCTTCTTGTGAGGTTGGCACGCGATACTCATTCGCCTGCCACTGATTGACAGTATGCGTCTCCAGGACCTTGGGCCGAGCATGCGTATCGGCTGGCTCTGTCCGTTGGTACGTGAATGAGAATGGCGGCTCGCCCTCGAGGGTGAACACGATTTCGGCATGACCACCTTCACGCAGTGACTCGACAAGATTTGCGCCTGCCGACACGTGTGCGCTAGGGAGTGCATGAACAATGCGTTCAATCGGGGCGTGTGTCTTGCGACACGTATTTGAGCCATGCGCGGCGCCGAGCACCGACAGCACGCCAGGTCGGTCAGCCAAGCGCCAGAACTCGGCTTTCCGCGCAGTCACATGCGAGGTCCTACCTAGGAATGTGTACTCCACAGTCCATGGCGACATACCCTGCAGTACAAAGTCCATGCGCTCGCCTACACAGTAGTGCATGCGGTTCGTCACGGGAACGACGCCGGCGCTTTCCACCACGTCGACCAGCACTGACGCTGTGGCCGCTTCATTCACACAATGGGCATCTTGCACACGCTCCACACGTAATTCCCATGTCCCTGGCACACTCATAACGGTGGGTGGCATCACATGCCATGTGGACTCGTGCACGGTCTGAGCGAAGCGTGTGGGGACTGCCTGACCCTCGATATGCACGGGCCGGAGGACCATGTCCACTTGGAAGGGTGGCGTGCCGAAGAGGTGCAGTATCGGCCTCCGCTCCCATGTGCCACCCACACAGGCTGTGATGCGCAGAGGCTCGTCGTGAACGAACTTGGCGTCTGGCCGCGGCCAGACGCGGTACTCAAGCAGGGCAGGCGCCGCAGCAGCTGTATGTGGATAGAAAGCGTCGCTGATGCTCACGATGTTGTACGAGAACCAGCCAGGGACATTCGTCTTCAGCGGCACAGACGCGTTAGGTTCTGAGCTGGAAAGTGTGTTGCCACGAGTCAGTGTTGTGCCACTGTCGGCCAGGGTCGTCTGCTGGTACTTGACCTCAACAGGCGGTTGTCCTTGCAGCGCGATCGTGGCTGTGTAAGGTGTCGACACACACACGGGCAGCAGTCTCACGACTCCGCTTTTAAGCCCATTGGGTTGTGTAGTGTCGACGAAGAATGCGTGTGGCCGCGGGCGCATCACGACCTCGGCTGTCTCCTGCTGCGGAAGTACACTGCCGGCGCAATGTGCGTCACGCACGCCAGTAATGGTGTAGGAGCCAGGCTCGCTTACGCGCAGTGCTTCGTTTGCATCGTGCAACGTGGCTGTGCCATTCTCGCGCCCATGATCAAGTGTGTAGGAGATGAACCAAGGTGGCGTACCTTTGAGCCGAAGAGGCAGGTCTGCATACGTGTGTTCCTGCACAACCGCGTGCTGCCGTGCGAAGCCCACGGCGGCGTTCGGTCGACGCACATCCACACGCAAGTCGCGCGTGGCAAGTCGACGCTCACAGCCCTTGCCATCACGAAGGCGGAGGAGCGAGACGGTAGCACGTCCCTGGTGATTTGGCGGGAGTGTCAAATTCAGCGTCGTCCGCGCTTCTTCGATGTTGTCGACATGCCAGTACACAGGCTCGCCGCCGGCTCCACCACGCGTCGAGTACTCAAGCGAGTAGGGACCGGTGCCTGAGAAGGCCACATCCGCTTGCACGGTCGGCTCACCACAGCTGCTGACGACCGCGTCCTGATCGCTGTTCGCACCAACAAACGACGCGGAGGCAAGTGGATGTGCGATTTGTGTGAATGAGGGCCCGTCGAGAGGCACATGCTGGTAATTGGCATCATTCAGCTCGAGGAATCGGTAAGTGACGAGGCCCTCCATATTAGGCCAGAACTCAAGCTCATCGCGCGTCTGGTCACGCACTACGCGCTCGTGCCGTCGGGGTGCCTGGCCGGCACGCTGCGTCTCGTACACCAGGCGGAATGGCGGCTCGCCCTCAAGATCCGATAGAGCCTTGACACCCACGGTGCCTGCACACGGGTCTTCGATGCTCTCGAAATGGATCGATGCTCGTGGCAACGGCACGTCCACCACCTCACACGTCCACGGTGAGCCGACTTGGCCCGCACAAAACTGGGACGACAAGCCCTCAATCGTATATAGCCCTGTCTGATCGAGGCGCTTCGTGTGCGTGCCCCGCTCGAGCGTCCAAACGACTTGACGGCTGCGACCACCGCCAGGCGCAAGTGTCTTCCACGTCGTTGTCGCATTACCGTCGGGCCTGTGGACCACCTGCACATCCCAAGCGTCTGAGGGCCCTGCTTGCTGCAGTTGCACACGCACATCGAGGCCTGGGCTAGTCCGCAGGAGCTTCAGCGGTCGCCCAGGCACACACTGCATGGGATCAAAGTGCACTTGCGCCTGCGCATGCACTTGCACATCGTAGGCATCCTGAAGCGCCGCTGCATTCCCGCATGCATCCCTCACGCTCTTCAGACGCACAGTCTGTGTGCCGGGTAACGGCAGACCCAGAGCAATGGTCGCGGGCATGTGGGGCGAATGATGTAGGAGTGTGTGTTGATATTGGATCTGTTTTCGCGGCTCTGAGCCGCGGAGCAGCTCATACTCAAGCGAGAGCGGCGGCGTGCCATGCAGCATGACCTCAACGAGTGCCTCCTCGCCCATGCAGTAATCTGATGCGCCATGTACGAATGATGCTCGCGGACATTCAACGAGCGTGACGGTCTCTGGCCCGACGAGCGCTTCGTTCGCCTGCCGGTCGACGACGGATTCCAGCTGCAGGATGCCCGTGTGCGTGATGCGCAAATCATGCACAGTTTCAACCGGCATGTCCGAGGCTCTTTGCTTTGCTGCCTGCCGTGCACGTTTGCGCTCCGCCAGCGAAAGCACATGTGCACCACGCGGCACATCGGGCTCTTGGGCCTCAGTGCCGGGAGCTCGTGCGCGTGTCTGCGCACTAGTCTTGGGATGTTTGATTGTATGTACACTCTTGTGACCTGAGACAGGGTCTGTGATGGAATAAGTCAGTGAAGCAGGCACGGTCTGGTTGAACACGACGGGAATGTGTACTTCTCGCACGTTCTCGCCCAGACACATGCACGTCGTCGCAGGAGCAAAGTGCGCCGTCCCATACGGCACAATGTGGATGGTATGTTGGCCAGAAATATGTGCGCGTGGGCGCACGACGTGATCAAGGCGTACGCGTCGCTCACCGACGCTCCATACCGCCGGTCCTGGAAGCACGGCTGGCACCCACGCAAGGGCGTCATCGTATGGAAGGAGTACTATCGCATCTGCCGCAGCAAGTATCAAAAACAGTCCCACATAGTGCCATGCCGTCCATGGCCGTCGCAGCGTTCGCGCCGCCTGCTGGGGTGGTGCGACGGCTGAAGCTGGTGTGCCAGTAGCACGTGGTGGGATCGCCAGCCAATGCAGGGCATAGCATAGTGAAAAATCCAGGAGAAGCACGACAAAAAACGACGTCGGCTCAAAAAACTGCATCATGCCACGCGCTCGCGGTGCGTGAAACCAATGCACGGCCACGAGCCGCATCCATTTCCACGCTTGCACCCCAAAGAACGCGGCCGCTGCATAGAAGCGCTGTGTCGGCGCGTCGACAACAGCAAGAGGTATGCGCGGCTCACGCACATGTACACGCCCTCTTGTGGTCCCGCTCGTCGCGGGCATCAAGTGCGAGTCAATGAATGTGTGTCAGTGCGTGTGTTGAAGGAAAAAAAACCGACACACGCTTCGGCGGACTAAGAGCAGAGTGCCAGAGACACCTTTGTCGGCCCACGCAGGTGGTGGAGGGCATATTGGGACGAGAGCATGGAATTCATGTCACGTGTCTTCATACACACCTCTAGTGCTACGTTGCCTGCGTCGCGACCTCGTCAAGCGGCGACAACGCGCCGTTTCGTGTGATACAGACGAGCTTCTAGCAATACAGACGCACATATGGCGGTCAAGTCCAAGGCTCGGTACGTGCAATGATGCTTATACTAGCGTGGTAATTGCGCGGCTCATGTCAACGGCCGGCACTGGCTTCATGTACACGACGCGTCGCTTGCGTGTGGCTGAGCGGCTTAGTCTGATGAAATACGATCCTGTGGGTACGTGGTTTTTTTTTTTTTTTTTTTCGCAGCCCTGCTCACGGCAGTCAAACGACATGTCCTCTTCAAGGAAGTCAAAGGGAAGAAGTAGTGGCACTTCTACCTATATATATCAATCAATCAATCAATCTATATATATATATACCTAGAAATTCTCGAAAAAGTCCAGGTCGGCATGCGTGAGTTTACTTTGGGAGGAAGTCGTGGAGGTGGTCGGAGGAGGAGGAGGGGGTTTTGTGAATAGCGTTGAGCTATTCGTTGCCTTCGTGCTCGTAAAGGAGGGAGGTGCAGAGATCTGTGACGGTGGCGGTGGTGATGCATCTAGAAGCAAGTCCACAGGAGCAGCTGTAGTAGCATCGCGAGGCGTCTTGCTGTCGCTGGCTGCTTTTCTATTGGTCGTCGTCCTTGCTGTCGATGCTGGTGCTGGTGGTGGCGGCAGCGGTAATGCTGGAGGAAGAGCTGCCTTGTTTTGTGGTATGACAGGCTCTTCATCCTTATACGATGACTGCAGTGCAACCATCGGTTCGAGGCTTCCATATTGTTCGCCACCACCGCGATGGACGAACGGACCAGGTTTTGGTGAATATGGAGCATCATACAACGTCGCGGCTCCCCGATCGTCGTCTGTATATGTCTGGATGTCGCCAAATTCGTCCGTGTCATCAGGATCGTATCTGTAAGGATCGTAGCCGTCAGGCTGATGCACAATAGTTTCAGCATCAGGGATAGGTCCGCGCGTGTCTTCATAGGGGTCATCGTAGAGCGGGGCTGGATCGTAGGCTCCACTCATTAGAGAAGGACGAGTGGTTGAGGGTGCCTTTTTCGTTGTAGCAGCATCGAGCCACGCCAAGTCGTCTGCATTTAGCGTCGAGCTAGCGCCTTGAGTCGGTGCGAGCTCCGATCGCATAGGTGGAGCGGTCTGAAAGTTGGGCGATGTCACTGATACGCGCGTTGATACTCCAGGTTGAGTGTCTTGTGCTTCCAACGACGTCTTGCTTGGTTGCTCGGCTTGTGATGACGCACCAGGTGATTTGTCTGATAGCGTCGATGACTTGGTCGAACGCTTCAACCAACCACTAATCCGGCTTGCTGCTGCTGTTGACGGTGTGTTTGCCGCATTAGGTCGGGTTGGCGGCGTCACACGTTTCCATCCTTGCGCTTGTTCGGCTTCGGCTGCTTTTTTAGCCTCCTGGACTGCTGCTGCGCGTGCCTGTCGCCATTCTGACATGCGGGATCCTAACCGAGAAATTGCCGAACCGACACTGCTTTTTGTCGTCGTAGCCATGGTTGCGGTAGAGTCAGTGGTATCTTGTGATGTGGTCGGCAGCACATGGGTACCTGAAGCGTCAGACGGGCTGGTTCCATGTGGCGGTAGCTGTGGCTTTTCGTCTTGCTGAACAAGCTCGGACTGACCTGGTGCCGGCGATGTGGTATCTTGTGCAGGGTCGTCGGCTTCAGCTGAGGCGACAGTGGCTGGCTCGTGGCGTTCTGCATCCTGCGCGAGACTTGCTATGTTATCCTCTTTTTCCTCTGGCTTATCTGATTCCATAGAGCCATCATTTCTCGGCATGGGATCGCCCTCGTTCCACACGTTCTCATGCATCATTAAAGAGGCAGAAGTGAGTGATGCCAAATGGGCATCGTCTGCCGTCGGCTCAGGAGCCTGTTCCATCGATAAATTCCACTTTGTACTCGGTTTATTTAGGTCCTTTACATGCACATCGGTCGAAAGTCGCTCATCCGCGACAGCAGGTATCGCTGGCTCAGACGACACGGGCACAGCGCTCCATGGGTCCACGTCCAAACTAACAGGCGGCACGATAGGCAAAACATCCTCTTTTGACTCAAGCACGATCGGAGGAGAGCTTGTACTCACCGTGGATGTCGGCCCAGCTGAGGGCGTTTCAGCCTCGTCCGCCCAAGGACTTGCCCACGGATTCATCAAGCCCTGGAAGGGAGTGGGCGGAAGGTGTAGGAGAGTGTGGAGGATGTCACACACACAGGGGGCCTAGTCGACAGCAACTCAAGGTCTCACACATAGGTGCATGTGGCAAGCGAGCGCGCTTTTCAAAAAGCGCGCCCCCCCCGCCTGGTAACCTCGCGGCCAAGCTTGAAGAGCGATGCAGCGGAGGTGCACGCCTCTATTTCAAGATCACGTGATACATCGAAGGTTTCTGCTGTTGTCCTTGCTGCTGTGACTGCCATCACTCGATACGGCGCTTCCTGTCTTAGACAGCTCGTCTTGGTACCGTCTTGTCCGTCGGCTGGGTGTGAGGAGGAGTGTATCTCCCTGCCACTGTCCCTTGTCGTTGCTAGACCTTCTATCCGCCATGTCCTCATCAATACTTGCACGGGGGATGCGGGGTATGTTTGCAATGCGACGAGCGCCTCTTTCTCCTGCTTGGACGTCGACTCGAGTGCGTTCACGAACCGCTGTCAGCACACCCACACCTGTGCAGACAAGAAATGAAGAAGAACCAATTATGCCATCTACTGCATCATTTCTACCATCTACAGATGATGTGGCGCGAGCTCGGCAGCTGCTCCGTTGGATCTGGCTTGAGCCATCACAACGTGAGGAGCTCCAGTCGTTTGTCGACCGCCCAGAGACGTCTGTTGCCCCATCTTGGTTCACGTCGACATATGTAACAGCTCGACAGTACAGAATGGCACGCTCCCGGCTGTGGGTGCCATCCATGGAGCGGGTCGGTGGTGACTTGAACGCATTTTTGGACGGCGAGTTCGATGCAATGCGTATCAAAATAGAGCGCGCACAAGATCCATTTTTGACTCTGGATGCTTGGGACGCAATGGATCTGGAAGAAAAAGCTGATGTGGTGTTCCAGCACGTATGGAGGGGCATGTCCGAAGAAGAGCGTGTAGCAGCACTAACGCGCGTGACATTTGAATGCGCTCGGCGTCTTGGGTGGCGCTCAGGCTTTTCGTCCGGCTTCCCGGGCATGCCGGATGATGCAGTCGATCCTGTCCAACAAGTTGCAAAACAGCTGCGATCATCCGGCTCGAGCAAGTCGGCTGTGCGGCGAGCCCTGCAGGCAACGGAGGATCAGCGTGCGTGGGACGCTTGGCAGGCACTTTCGCCGGCCGAGCGACGTGCTGAATGGGACACAGCGTGGCGTCAACGTGATCGATCGATGATCTACGTAGACGATGCACCCACGACTCGTTTGCTCGGAGCGCCCGCCCCGCGCTGGTATGCCGTGCCGCAGCGTGCTGGTTCGCTGCAGTTCTTGCCGAATGTCATGGTGCGTTTGGTCCGGAACTATACGCCCCGTGGCAAGCCATACGATGTATGGAAAGCAACGTTCCGTGTGCCGCTAAATATGCACAAGCACTTGCTCCGCTCCTACCTCCTGGCGATTTACGGTCTCCGTACGACATGGGCACGCTCGATGGTGTACCGATCGAAGATTGTATTTAGCGCAACAAAGCGTCGCCGAGTCGTAGGTCGAGGCCGCACATTCAAAAAGGTCGAGGTCGGTTTGCTGGAGCCATTTGTCTTCCCAAGCGTATCGCAAGCGTTCTTGCGCACGCATCTGTTTAGCCAGGAAATGCTGTATGAAGAACGACGCCTCATGTTCAAGATGACCAAGGGCCGCCGCTGGCGAGGCCACAAGAGTGTGCGCGACCTTTCACGTGCACTGGACAACAACTGGGCTGCGCAGAGCGCTGGTGCGCCAGACGAAGAGCCAGTGGCAAAGCGGCCCACGGCCCAGCTGCTTGTGCGGAAACGGTCGGTGCCTACGGCTCGCCACAGCAACATTCTGTCCGTGATATCTGAACGTCGTGCGGAACGAGAAGCACGTGTGCAAAAGTTCTTGGACGAGCAGCGCAAAAATACATCGTCGTCGTCATCGTAGTCGTTATTTTCGTAGTATCTATGATGATGGTGCTGGCAAATATTCTACAGTTAGAATCCTCGCAGGCCCAGGATGTGGCGAACATCGCTCGCATATCGGAGGCCATCCAAGATGGGAAGCAGATCTAGCAAGGCTTCGTCATTCGGGTCATGTGTCCAGCCCTCAACTGGTATGCCATTCGCCTCTTGCAGTAGATAACTGATAGGCGAATTGTCCACTAAACAGACACGACTGAGATCTTCCTCGACAATCTCAAGATCTTTGAGGTACGAACCATTTCGCAGTGTGCATGAGTCGCGGAACAGACGCCCACTGATGAGCCCTTGCCCACCGTCAAGCCAGTCGATCACCGGATCTGCGTACTCTTTCATTGACGCTGTGAAGATGACCACATGGTACCAGGAGGCGACTTTGCGCAGAAAATAATCAACCCACGGACGCTTATAGACCTGGTAAAAGACACGCCGCCCGTCAATGTGCACTTCAATCCCGCGAATCTGCAGGCGTGCATGGGAAGGTATGCCTGATCCAAGACCTACAATATTCATCACAGCATCTGTGATCCTAGTTCCCACATGATCACGGACATTCCATGTATTCCATACGGATGCGGAGCCAAGTCGTGAGTGGATTAGGGTTTCATCCAAGTCTAGGACAAGTACTTTGGGTGTGTGCTGTATTATGCCTGGCAACTTTCGTACTGAACTCTCGTTTCTATCCTTTCGCTCCGGTTGGCTCTGCGACAAGATTGACGATGATGATGACGACGACCTCCCACTTCCATCACGTGCTTTGCGTCGCTGTACAAGTATCTCTACGCTGGGGAGTGCACTCGTCTTGGCACCCAAGGTATTCTCGTCCATCGTCCTACCTCCGCGTGCGTCCGCAGCGCGGGGCACAGCGGTCGTCTGCACCCGTGGTGGTGACAACCTAATTGACCTCAACGCACGAGGCCCCCAAAGATTTTTGATATATGGATGCAGGCTGAAACTTACGCAAGCACCGTTCGGTTCGAGCCCTCTAGCTACTGGGGCCGTCACCTGGAGGGGTCTGCCGCCGCCAGTGCGCAGTACGAGGAATTATGTGGAGATACACGAACTCGTAAGGGCCTTTGGCGTAGCTCGGCAGACTGAGCAAGTACATCCAAAGTTCTGTGTTTCCATCAGGCACCTCCACTACACGCCACACGCCGTACAAGCCGGGGGAGTGCATGTGTGTTGGGTTCAAGCTTCTAGCTGAGCAGGCACGGTGTCAAGCCAAGCCGAGTCACTGATATATTCATATCTGGCAACATCATCACATCACCCAGCAAGCTCACATATCAAAGCGCGATCGTATGTCATCTTCAACGCGGCCCACTTCATCGACGGGACAAGAGTACCCAGTCGTATTAGGCTACAAGATCGTACAGCTTCTGGGCGGTGGTGGATTTTCTCGGTATGTTGTCCTGCACGTGGGCTTACACCTGGATCAGCGTGTTTCGTGCGATCAATCCAGAGTCTGAGACGCATCCACAAGCTGCTGTGAAAGTCGTATCATACCAATCAACGACGAATCACCAACCTATTGATCGACGTGCTCTACAAAAGGAAGTGCAAATTCACAGTATCCTCAAGCACAAAAACGTCCTTGCATTCCTGGGATCGGTCGAATATGCCGTGGCATCATCAGCACCTAGCAACTATGTCCGTGGCCTGTATATTCTTCTTGAGCTATGTGCTGGTGGCGACTTGTTTGATAAGATATCGCCTGATGTCGGTGTAGATGAAGACCTTGCGCACTTGTACTTTACCCAGCTCATGTCAGGTCTAACTTACATTCATGGACAGGGCATCACGCATCGCGACATCAAGCCAGAAAACATGCTCTTGGACGCGCAAGGCAACTTGAAAATTGCTGATTTCGGTCTGTGTAGCGTGTACAAGTACAAAGGCAAGGAACGTACACTCCATGGCACTTGTGGGAGTCTTCCTTACATTGCGCCGGAAATGAACGGCCGCCCATACCAGGGCGAGCCTGTAGATGTATGGAGCTCGGGTGTCGTGCTGTTCGCTATGCTTGTCGGCAACACACCTTGGGACGAACCGACGTACCGAAGTCCTGAATATACCGCATACCTTTCAGGTGAGCTCCTGCGTATAGATCCCTGGACCCGCATCAGCGGCGATGCTCTCTCGCTCCTCCGTCGAATGATGCATCCTGATCCCACGCGTCGTGCATCTCTGTCGCAGATCCAGCGGCACAGATGGTTTACCCGAACGAACCCACTTGTGTCTTCCGGCAAATGCAATGACCCTGTCAGTTTGGCTGAGCGTCTTTTGCATGGCCTCATAGTGTCAGGTGACCTTCACTTGTCACTTCATACCGACGGGCAGCGAGCGCCTGTGCCAACAAGTCTGTCGCTTTCGCAGCCGGAGGCGCTCCCCCAGCGTCCGTTGGCCCTAAGTGCAGAAGGTATTCCCTCCTCCACGGCACAACCCGCCCTGGACTTGCGCCAACGCATGACACAAGTGCCACGCACACAGGCAGATGAGTTTACGCAGGCCCTCGGCTTCTTTACGCAATCCTCCGCCGGGCCCATGGGTATGGTTCTGCAACTGACTCGCTTCTACAGCACTGCTGCACCTCCAGATATAACGGCTGCCGTCACCGAAGCATTGCAAGTGCAAAATGCACAGTATTGTGTCGAAGCCATGTCAGATACTTCTTCAGACTGGCTTGAATCTTATGAAGATGATGATGATTCACTCGCTTCACGCGGCAATGTCTCGACTGAGTCTCTCCATGGCGCGCGTGGTGCAAGAATTCGGCTGAGTCTGGTCGATCGACGGAAGTGTGCATTGAAAGGTGAAGTCCGCATTGAACGTGTCGCTGAATTGCCACCAGATATGGGCATTCACGCAGGACAGCCTGGAAGTTTTGTGCTAATGCGCCGAAGCAAAGGCAATCCCTTAGAATGGCGCCGCTTGTTCCGCGATCTGTGTAAACATCCAAGTGTGCGTGCTTCTATGGCTATTCCACGCGCATCATAACCCCTGCCTTGACTGCGTTTGGCAACTTTATTCTCATTTTATGCTTTTTGGTTCTCAGAATACTCTTCCCACCTACTTCCCTCTTTTTCCCTGCGCTTTTTTAAATCATTTTTGCTCGATTTCTTTCGCACAAATACTCCGTATTGACGCTTTTCCATTTACTTTTCATTCTCTCGTTCTCTCTCTCTCTTTCTCTCTAGTCCCAGCGCGTCTCAGGATGTTGTAAGAATGCCTCGTAAGCTGGTCGATGAAATAGGCTCAGCTCCGTCTCGTTCTGGACTCCCAACGAAGCGAGTGACGCGTCACTAGCACTATCAAATATCCATTCAGGATGATCAAGGTTGATGATCAAGTTCGTCGTCTTGGCCCCATGTGCCTGTGTATAGAGTTTGATAGTATCTGTACGTTAGTCAAGGTCCTTATGTTGTTGTACGTACCTAAGTCATCCACGACATTCCGATACGCCTTGAATGCTGGCTGCGTTCGCACCTCCTGCCGACATCGCTCAATGAGCTGCGGTGTCGTACACTTTGTCAAGTCAATATCCCTGAGCACGAGAGGCTTCATTGTTCGGAACTGAAAGCTCTTGATGATCCGCACAGTGATGATCGCGCTCGTAAGTGGGCGTGCCTGGTTTGTCACAGTATTGTCAAGGAAGTCAACCTGCGGTGCATAAGGATGATGTTCGAATCCCTCACTGCGCGGTACTGAACTGCCGCTCATGATGCCCGCTTTGGATGTATGAATCTATGCTGTTTTGTATATACGATGAAAGACACAGCTAGACAAGCTTGTTTCTATGAGTGAGCTGCGGCCGCTGAGCGATTGGACCTAGCCCGATTCTTTCCCGATGCAGGCGCACTCGCTGTGCCAATTGCCAAATCGATCACACGAAGCAGCAGGGCTAAGTGGAGATCCAACGATACCATAGGATCCGTGACCACCTTGTGGACTGTCGTCAAGGCGTCACAAACAGCCTGCTTACCACCAATACCCAGCGCGTAGGCAGCTTGCGGAGGTGCATAGCTCAGGACTACTTTGCGTGCTTCCTGGTAGCGTGTGCGAATCCCCTCCTCTGTCTGAATGGGTGATGTCTCTGTGTTCCACACATCATTCGGCCACCACGATTCGCGCAAGTATTTCAACCAAGATGCTTGTTCATTCAGCGACAGCTTGCTTGCAAAGTACGAGAGTGTCTTGGAAACTGTGCTGACGTAGGTCGTGCGGATATATTGCTCGATGATTCGCAGCATACCCCGCTGCAAAGTCCACGCTTTGTGCATGTTGAGCGCTTCGCGTGTGACAGCAAAGACGGCCGTCAGCAAAACATTGATGTCGTGAAGCGACGGGGTCTCTTCGGGGCATGGCTCACTGGATTTTGTGGCTGGAGAAGTTTTCGATGAAGAAGCATTCGACACTGTCTCTCCTTCAGCTTTGGGTCCCCGCTTCCTGGTCTCGTATGGGACGTGCGTCTTTTTGGACAACGACAATGATGGTGCAGCCGATGTCGCTTTTGAATCAGAAGCAGGGCATGATGGGTGAGGCTCTGTCTCAACATAGGGCTTATTCTCGTATGAATCACTCACTGAATCCGCATGGTTCTTGGACACAAGATCGTGTTTCAGAGGCACGTCGTCGCCTCGTCCGGCGGCGTGGCCATTTGGAATTTCGTCAACGCGCTCCGTATCATTTTTCTTCTTTCTAGGCACAAACGCTAGACCATACCCCTTGTCAACTCCGAGTTTTTCAGTATTTGGTGCTGGCGCTTCAGCTGGTCGCGTCTCAGTCATGTCAGGTCTCAAACCAAAAATGCGTCCAGCGCGGGACGGGGTTGGGGCGAGTTGGCCGATCCCCCTGCGCGCTGAGCCAGCAGCCCCAGCAAATCCTGTGGCAAATGTGCGACCCATACCACCAAAACCTGGCATAAATAAGTTGTTCCAGATGCGTGACTCTTCGTCTGTCGCCCGTGTCTTGTCGAGAAAACGATGCACAGCTTGAGTAGAGCTGTACCAAGCCATGCCATCTTGTGCCTGTGACGGAGCCAGCAGCTCTAGCAAGTATCTGCGAATCGCATCACAAGCAACAGAGCTTGTCAGCCCTTTGATTGATGGAAGCGCAGGTGGACTAGACATACCAGATCCCACAGGTCGTCGTTCATACATTCTGACCAAATCGACATGCAGTGCCTCAAATTGCGGCCATGTGCGAATGACAGCATAGCCGCCTGAGCCGTCGTCGCTCTCTTCCTCAACCGTCACAAGCACTTGCATTGTGCGTGAGTCAACAACATGCTCTGGCTCAGCGTTCGCACTTAGATCCACAACTGAAATGTTACGCGGTACATTTATGGACGACATCGTCGCTTGCGTACGCTTACGGCGCGGTTCGTACGTGTTAGAATCCGCGCATGATGCAGTGCTCGATGACGAAGGCTCAGACGATTGCTGCGGTTTACCGCGAACACTTGCCAAAAACATGTCATACAGCGCCTGCATACGCCGAAGGAGGGCATTGCGCAAAGGAACGAGCATGGGCGGCTCGATCATGTCATGTTGGAGAATTGACTCCATGGCGGATCGCAGCTCGCTCGTCGCATTTTGTTTAGGGAGCATTGGTAGTGAAGTCTGAAGAATTGCGCGCACGTCGCTAGTATACAAAGCAGGTGAACTTGACTCGTGCGTAGCGGCAGCATCAAGTGCTTCTAAGTTCGCATGAAGCTGGATCAGTACAGCGCCTTCACTGGGCTCTGCAGTCGGGTCGATGGCCGCCAAATACGATCCCCATGCATCATATACGTCGCTGTCCTTCCTGGACAAAACTTCCTGGACCTTTTTCGGATATCGTACCTGGTAAGACTCTTTCATTACGCGACTGTCTTCAATTGACGGGGGAAGTGGTGGCTCCGACACTTGCGAAGGCACATTCATCGGAGCTGCCCACGGACTCGACAAGAAATCAACTGGACCTTTCTCTCTCGATCGCTCATTTCTCTTGGCTGCAGAGCTTGGTAATGCAACATGTGTATCAGAAGGACTTGGTGGCAGAGATGTTGAGTGTTTAGGCATATCTGATACGTCCCTTGACTCAGTTTGCAGAAGAGTCTTGTTCGGATACGAGGGGCTATTGTTCGAAAGGGAATGCGCCGGTCTAGGAGAGCGATCCGGGCCAGGCGAGCTCTTTGACAATAGTGACCTGTTGGATATACTATCATCGCAAGATGCGGGCGTTTCATTCGGTATGACGTCGTCGCTCGACCGGTGTCCATGTCCTGGCGCGTGACCGTCAAGATCTTGCTCAGAGCGTGACTCTCGAAGCTCGCTAAGCACATCTTCGAGCGGGTCTGGAAGGGTCGAGCTGGGCAGTGATTGTCCGCAGTTTGATGATTCCTGGGATGCATGCTCGGACTCCAAGTCGATCAACAAATCCTGCACTCCTGAACTTTTTGTAGATGCCTTGGGCGGCGTCCGTGCTCGTGCCGGCAACGGTGATGATCTCAATTCCGATGGCGATGTTGTTTTTGGATCTAACTGTGTCAGTGCCGAATCAGGATGCGTGTCTAGATTTTTTATTGGAGCTTCGGGTGCATGATTCGGCTTTAATGGCTCACCAGATAGTAGTGGTGACGCCGATGAAGGATCTTTTGACGTAACACCAGATGAACTCGAATCAGCACCATGAACGAACACTGGTTCTTCTTCCCGAGAGACATGCATAGAGGACGATGTTCTTTTTCCATATTGCAGAATATAGCCGTTGATCACATCGGGATCACTGTATGTTTGAAGTGCACTCCACAACTGCTTCGACAAGACTTCAGAGAGTAGCTCCACGACCATTGACGAGCGTCTCTCTTCTTCTGGCAGGCTTTGTGACAAAAGTGTGTACATGGATGTGCGCAAGCTTTCAATACGGGCAGATGCATTGTCCCAGAGTCCAGGTGCAGGCGCGTCTTCCGAGCGCATATTTTGCATCGCAGTAACAATGACAGACAGGGCAGTGAGTGACAGCTCTGTCGCAACCGTGACACGATCGTACTGTTCAAGGCGCAGCGAGATCTGCGCAAGTACATGCTCCATGGACGATATCGCTTCTGTGGGAAACGATGCCGAACCGAAAGATATGGGATCAAACCAAGACTGAACGAAGTCGCGGCGGACCAGGCGCAGAATATGGCGCATTTCTGGCTGCAGTGTGGCAGGAAGCGAATCAATTGACATACGAATGCCTTCCTTCGACTTGGCAGGGCTTGAATTGACTTGATTCTCACGGAGTGAGACAATGTCATGTGCCCGTCCACGAAGGACTTGTGCTGTCTCGTGTTCGTGCCTTGCTTGACTTGCCGCGGAATGGTCACCAGGAAATGCCAGTTCAAGGTACTCACGCACGACTGGATGACAAAGAAATACAAAAGATAAAGCGAAAACGCATAGCATCGCTAGGATCCCTAGGCGCATGACGACGAATGAAAGAACGGCGATCGCGACCGGCACCACCATCGATGATGACATTGACAAGATCGGCGGTGATGGCAGCAAGGATAAATCAGACGACGACGCCTCCGCTTTGGCATGCGACTCGACGTCGCGATCGTTTTGTGCCTCGTCCATAGCGACGCGTCGTCGTAAGACCGTACGGAATCAAGATTGGGCACGTTTCGCTGTGATGTGCTGCTGACATATACAGCCTATTTAGACACGCCTCGTAGCCACACGCGCCACGCATCCCCGCCCTTCCCCAGAGGGCCGGAGAATTTGATCATGCCTCCACATCCTGTAGGCTTCCATGCTAACGAGGAGACCTGCCACAGAGTGAAGCTCTATTTGAAGCCGCCACAGACCTGGTATCAATCTAGTCAAGCCCAGTACTTGGTCTTCAAACAGGTTCTGCTTCTAGTAGAAAGAGTCAAGTTTTCCGTGTGTTTGCATACATGGAATGGGAGTCCACGGACTATGGCAGCTCTTGCAGCCGGTAGGACGACCTGTCACGTACGTCAGTTGGAGTGTCACGCTGACAACAGGCTCGAATCCTTGCAAGGAAAAAGACTCGCGATTGATTCTTCCATATGGCTGTACCATTTCCAGATGGCCATGCGTGATAGCGAGGGACGCACGCTTTCGAACGCGCATCTTCTTGGGTTTTTGTGGCGAATTCTCAAGCTTCTCTTCTACGGCATAAAGCCTATTTTTGTATTTGATGGTGGCGCGCCCGTTCAAAAGCGCCGAACCATCGCTAACCGTAAACACAGGCGCACAACAGCCGCTGACTCGCTTGCAAAGACGGCGGAAAAACTTCTTGCCGCGCAGCTTCGGCAGGCAGCCCTAAACTATGCGTCTCCCCAAAAGCAAAGCGGCCTGGATGCGGAACTGTTGGACAATGGAACGGTATACTTTGATTCTGTCGGCCGCTCGAATCAGCCTCAGCTCGGAGGGCGAGTGAACGAGACTGGTTTGACAGTAAAGCCAGCGCTGCAGCCGAAAAGTGCGCCCAAAGATCCGTATCAGCTGCCTGACATGCCACATGACGCCTTGCTCGAGTCAAAGGGTCAGAAAGATTTACGATTTGCGACTGAGACGGAATTGCGCGCGCTTATGAACTCGATCGCTCCTGAAGACCTTGACATGAATTCAGAGCTGTTCCGCAGTCTTCCACCAGAATTGCAGTATGAACTTGTCGGTGATTTGCGCATGCAGTCACGAGGCACATCATACAAGCGTTTGCAGGACATGTTACACGCTGCACCTACGGCGATTGATTTTTCCAAAGCACAGGTTGCCGCTCTTAAAACGCGCAACGACCTCACGCAAAAAGTGCTAACCGTCACGGATGAAATTGGACGTGCTAATATACAAGTCCCCATGCGTGTGGAAGGCCTACGAAATCGCGAGTATGTACTGACGCACATCGATTCTGGCGACGGCGGATTCGCTCTTGGATCCCGCGATGCTGGTACAACGCGAGACAAAGCCATCATCGTTGATTCGGACGACACGAAACCAGATGTGGCCTATTACAATCACGACGATGACGAGGAGTTGGCAGAACTCGATATGGAAGATGTTGAGATAGGATCGGCCCCAATTGCCCCTGATCCTGAGCTTGACGCTATCGTGCAAGCTGAGCCAGATCCTATTGCACGCAAAGAACGTGCTCTTCAGTTCTTGAGTGCGCGCGCTGAGCAGCACCGCCGCCAAAAGCGCAAAGAAGCTGGTATGGATGATTGGGAAGAACGAATGTTTGGGCATATGGAGCCCGTGCAATATGAGTCAAGTGCACTGTTTCATGAGTCAGACGTGGGCGATGCTGCAGATGCAGTGGAAGCAGCACAACCCAAGGACCCTATTCTCCTCGACGAAACCTTCGAAGAAGTGTCTTTGCCTTCAGCGCTTTACGCGAAACCAATTCGTTCTCGTTCACCCACGCCTCTGCCGTCGCCCACTCCAATGCCTGCCGAGCTGAGCACATCAGCAATATCGACTGCACCACCTAACGCATCATCGTCACCACCCGTGGCTCTTCGCGGTGACGAACCGGCTGCTCAAGCCTCGGCTACTTCTGTGAGGTCGCTCCCTTCACAATCCACGTTAAGATCACCAGTTCCCACCGTCGCTCCACAGGCTATTGTTCATCCTGTACAGACAGCCTCGTGTGAAAACGAATGGGATCCAAAGCACTCGGAATCTTCCAGAGAAGCTGATTCGAATGTTCCACGTGGTAGTTCCTCAATCCCACGCGTTGATACGATGGAGTCCGAAAATGCTTCACCCACGCGATTGGTGTCTGCCAACAATCCCAAGGTCACAACCGGGGAATTGGATGAAAATGATGAGTCGCACAGCGCCATGGCTCGAGCAAAAAATAGACACGTTGATTCGCTTGAAGTTGATTCATACGTGAATGTGTCAGATGCTTATCTGGCCATGCCAAACGCTGCACCGACATCGATACCCGTTACGCCAAGACATGATGCCTCGAATGAGCCTTTTCATCATAAGCATGAGGCAGCAAGCCGTGATGTATCCGAGAACAAGACTCGAGAGAAGTCCCCTGTCGCATCAAATGTCGTACCACTCAGCAGCGCACCATCGAGTCCAGAACGTTTCGAGACATTGCGAGATGCAAGTCCGTTGCCGGAGCGTGCATCATCAGCATTTCCCTGGTCGCCTACACCATCGCCGGAACCGGTGCCACTGGGACCGGACGGATTCCCGCTTCCTACCGCGGAAGAAGTCGATGATGTTGAGAATGAAGAAGCACACGAGCTTGGACAGTTAGAAGGCGACCAGTCGGAGTTCGCCGACTTTCTCAGCACGACCACAGGGCAAAGTCTTCCAGCTATGCGAAAAGAAGTCGAGGCAGAAGTAGATGCATTGCGTCGCGAACGCGCACGACTTCGGCGCTCCGACGAAGAGATCACACAACAGATGACGGCGGAAATTCAGGCTCTCTTGCGAATCTTTGGCTTGCCGTACCTGACGGCGCCTATGGAAGCCGAGGCTCAGTGTGCACAACTCGCGATGCAGCATCTCGTGGATGGAATCATCACAGACGACAGCGATGTCTTTTTGTTTGGCGGCACACCGGTTTACCGCAATATGTTCAACAATCGTCGCTCTGTGGAGTGCTACTGGATGAATGACATGCATCGAGAGCTCGGCTTGTCTCGTGAGCGGCTCATCCAACTTGCATTTTTGCTGGGTAGCGATTACACGGAAGGCCTGCCTGGCGTCGGGCCTGTGCTGGCGATGGAAATCCTCTCTCTTTTTCCAGGTGATTATGCACTCGTTCACTTCCGCGAGTGGTGGCAACATGTGCAGATTGGTGCAGACGACGAGGTCCATGATGCCCGCTCGAAGGTCCGCCGGCGAATCAAGCGTGCGCTACGAGACAAAGTGCATTTATCGGAGGAATGGCCCGACCCACTTGTGCAGCAAGCATATTGGGAGCCCCAAGTCGATGACAGCGACGAGCCATTCGTGTGGGGCCAGGCTGATCTTGATGCCATCCGCGCATTCTTACAAGAGTACCTGCGCTGGCCACCGAGCAAAACGGACCAGTACGTCCAGCCTGTCATGGAGCAGCAACGCAAAACAGATCGCTTGCGGCGCGTGCAAGCGACGCTTGATCAGGCTGGTTTTACGGGAGGCCGCGTCCCTGCACCGGCACGAAGCAATGCGTTTGAGTCAACACGCCTGCAGCGTGTTGTCCAAGACTTTCGGTATGCGCAACGCACTCACGAGACGGAGCCGCCGAATAAGCGCGCTAGATCTCGGCCTGAGCCCCGTGCGCAGCGTCGGCGCCCTCGGTCGGGGCACTCAAGCGACGACGACGCATATGAACCGACATCCATGCGGCATCGACGTCCTTCCAGCCGCTCGCGCGGGCAGACATCATCGTTGCACCTTTCCATGTAAAGCTGCTATGTAGACACAAACCTACTCGACATCCTGCTCATCTGAACGGGCCTGTTTTATTGTCAGCGTCAGTCACAGTTGCTCTCATGACACTCCATCAAGAGTGTTGACGCAAATAGTATGTTCACGTACCGCTGCCTGCGGACCGCCAAGTTCAGCAGCAAGGCCATCACGCGGGAATGTCTTGCGCATCATAGGGGGCTGAAACGATGTCTTGTACACAAGGAGAGAAAACAAGCTTATGACGCCCACAGCTGCGAGGAAGTGGCGCAGAGCCAAGGGACCTGGCACCTTGTATGCATCAGGGGACCACATGTTCAGCACATCGTCTTGCTCATGGAGCTGGTTGTATGAGTATGCAGCATGGATACGAGTAAGGTACGTACAGTCTCGCCATATTGCCGACGGTCCTGCGTGTCCCACCAGTGGCGACTGTATGGGCGGAACTGCTGGTTCTGGAACGGCATTGCCGGGTAGTCGCCCAGTTGTGGGTCGACCTTGTCGCCTGGTACAACAGAGCCGCGAGGCAGATCTTTTGGCGGCATGTGAACGTCTTGCGTCCGCACGACGGACGTGCACAAGCCACGCATGGGAGTGAGGCGCGACACAGAGCGCCATGTCGGCGTCATATTCTGAAGGATGAATCGCTGCATGCCGTGTGGTAGTTTTTCAAACGGATGGCAGCAATGGCAGCGAAACAAAGCCACGTTACCAATCTGACTTGAAACTTCAGGGGGGGAGGGAATCGGACGACTCACTGGGCTGGCGCCGGTCGGCTGTCGGCGTGCACGACCGAGCCACTGACGACCGACCGACACGTTTGTTGGATAGGTCCCAGTTGCCACATGTTTCTGTGACACCACATGAGCCTTCTAGGATAGAAAGACAGGGAACCACTGATTTGGCCAGCCGGCCGAAACCACTCACGGAGCGCACACATGCACATGAGGCACGTGACATGGACGACCTTAGTAGAGGGGGACAGAGAGAAACACTGCCCGCAATGACTGGCTGGAGTCGAAAAGTTTGCCGCGGGCGCCTGCGCTCAAATTTGGAGAGCAAGTCCGATCGGTGACGTTGGTATTTTGACCCAGTGGCGGCACAACAACATCACCCACATCCCTTTCCCACGATTCAACTCGCAGTATGGTGGATATCCAGGAGCAGGATCAGTGGATCAGCTATCTCAGCGAATGCAAGCAGCTGAGTGAGAATGATATCAAGCGCCTGTGTGAAAAGGTACGCATAGAAAGCACCGCCCAGCCTATCTTGCTGACTGAACTGTGGTAGGCGCGTGATGTATTGCTGGAGGAGTCCAATGTCCAGCCTGTCCATTGTCCTGTGACGGTGTGCGGTGATATCCACGGTCAATTCGTACGTGATTAGGGCACATGACGTGTGCTTTTGTGGTTTGTCAACTTACACACTATCCAGCATGATCTGTCCGAACTGTTTCGCATTGGCGGCAATTCACCCGATACAAACTACCTGTTCATGGGGGACTATGTCGACCGTGGCTATTATTCGGTAGAGACAGTGACGCTCCTGGTTGCACTAAAGGTGCGTCACCCAGACCGTGTGACCATCTTGCGTGGTAATCATGAGTCGCGCCAGATCACTCAAGTGTACGGCTTTTACGACGAGTGTCTTCGCAAGTATGGCAACGCAAATGTGTGGAAGTATTTCACCGACCTGTTTGACTACTTGCCACTGACAGCTCTGATCAATGATCAGATCTTTTGTTTGCATGGAGGTCTTTCCCCGTCCATTGACACACTTGATCAAATCCGCCAGATCGACCGTGTGCAGGAGGTACCTCACGAGGGCCCTATGTGCGACCTTTTGTGGTCCGATCCTGATGATCGCTGTGGCTGGGGAATCTCACCCCGTGGCGCTGGTTACACATTCGGTCAGGACATTAGCGAGGCGTTCAACCATAACAATGGCCTCACGCTTGTCGCTCGTGCACACCAACTTGTCATGGATGGCTTCAATTGGTCTCAAGAGCGCAACGTTGTTACGGTATTTTCTGCACCGAATTACTGTTATCGTTGCGGAAACCAAGCGGCTATTATGGAGATTGACGAAAACCTCAAGTATACTTTCCTGCAGTTTGACCCCGCTCCTCGCACTGGTGAACCTCTTGTGTCACGTCGTGTCCCTGACTATTTCCTTTGATGAACCAACACAATGTTTCTCTTTTTTTTCTCTCTTGTCCAAAAAAATAACGACGCACGACTTATCGGTCTAGTCCGTCCACACCCCCCCCCCTAAAAAAATAGACCTGTTCGAAGGACCGTGTGGTTCAATATCATAGCCTATTTTGTAATGATATATCTATAGGAATGCTAGCTTTCTGTCTCGTTTCTGTTGCGCGGTAGGGACAATGGAAGGGAAGGGAAGAGAAGGGAAGATAAGAGATTGGGTATGACCAAAAGCAGACGTGATAACAAAAAAGGGCAGATCATTAAATTGTCCTGCTGCATGACAGTCTTGAGGATAGACACACAACAAACACGGAACCAACGACCAGTCATCACTAGCATACTTAGGCTGCTGTTGTGCCGAACTGCTTTGTAATGGTTCCGAGAGCCTCGTTCCACTGATAACCATTCGTACGGAACACGCGGCTCAGCATGAACGGCCTCACATCATAGATTTCCACACTCTTGGCACGCGCTTCTAGCTCAGCGAGTGGAACGGAAATGACTGTCGGCCCGGCCTCCGACCTCATAGCATGGTGATGTCGATAGTGTGTAAAGCGCATCTTGTCCTTGACAATGCCACCCAGCAGGAACGCCAGGAGCTCGTCATGATCTCGAGCCTGGTGGATGTACTTGCGAAAGCCTCGCTCTAGCGTGCGCTTGATGCTAATCTTCTGTGCCTGAACGAAGCTCTCGACAGTTGTGCGGATCGCCACATCGATATCATCAGCTCGCACATAATCACGCAAATGCATCTTAGCACTCGCCTCGGCCATACGAATCATACTCTCTAAATGCCGTACGGTAATGGGATAGGAGCCAGTATTCAGACTCTCTCGGCGCAAGTCTGCATATAGACGCGATAGACGCTCCTGATCAAGCGTATCGAGTCGCGGGCGAACGTGATCACGCGCGTATGTGATATACTTGCGGAGCAAGTCCTGAGGAATGATATCGGCATCCATGGATGTGGCAGCGCGTGTCTCGTCGACATCTTCATCAAAGAGGGGATGTGCTCGTAGGTGGGAGCTCACGACGAAGCGCGCAAGCATCTCATCCTGGACGGGATCAACAATGTCTTTGACGACGCACAAGACGTCAAATCGACTGAGGATCGGCTCCGTCAGCTCCACGTTCTGACTGAATGGAATCGTTGGATTATACCGGCCACGCACTGGATTGGCTGCGGCAATAATCGCGCAGCGTGCTTGCAGCGTCGCAACGATGCCCGCTTTCGATATAGAAATGCTCTGTTGCTCCATAGCCTCGTGGATTGATGTGCGATCGGCATCGTTCATCTTGTCGAACTCGTCAATGAGACACACGCCCTTGTCCGCCAGTACCAGCGCGCCGCCTTCCAGGGTCCACTCGCGCGTCACTGGATCACGGCGTACACCTGCCGTAAGACCAACAGCCGAGGCGCCCTGGCCCGTCGCAAACACAGCACGGTTCGCAGTCTTCTCCACGTACTTGAGGAACTGCGACTTGGCAGTGCCTGGATCACCGAGCAAGAGCACATTGATGTCCCCACGGATGCGATGCTTGCCACCAACGTCCTTCGACACTCCGCCAAACAGGCTCAGCGCAATGGCCGTTTTGATTCCCTGGTGGCCATAGATGCTAGGTGCTATGCTTTTGATGATGCGTTTCCCAATGCGATCGTCACGCGCCAATGCACGGATCTCTTGCTCGTCATCTTCCGTGAGCCGGAATGCCGCATACGCGTCATCGCGCTTCGCAATATGGTTCGCCTCTAGCACGGTAGCAAACACAGGGAAACCATGCCGCGTATTGAGCGCAGCATCAAAATTGTTCCGGTAGATGCCAGTAACTTCGACTTCTTCGCCAGGCTTTACACTGTCGACCAAGTCCCACAAAAGAATCACTTCTCTGTGGCGAGGCAAACGGCCAGGCGGCACACTACCCGGCGACTCTTGCAATGTCATTTTTTGGTAGTTGCGATACACCGTCTGTTCGCTGTTCACGCGGAACGGCCCGCGTCGTGAGCAGTTCGAGCAGTAGCTGATCTTGACCTCTTGATTCGAGTCTTGCCAGAACGGGCCTAGCACCTCGCCACAGCTCAGACAGTCAAACTTGACGTACTTAAGCTGCGGAAACACGCCGCTTCGCCGCGTCACTACGCCACTTACACGTACAAGCGAGTTCAAATGACTTTGACGAAGATCGCGCAGAGTGGAAGACGTTGGTAAATCTGCAATGCGGACGTGGATTTCCGGGTGGATCCGGTCGTAGGACGGGTAGTACAAGCAAATCACGTCGAACGCGACCTCGTCAAAAATCGGCAGAATGCTGGCCGGCGAATTCGCAAGAAAAAACGCGAGGATCGCCTTGGCGTCAACAAGATGCAGAAACGAGACCTCGAGTGACTCAAGGTTCATCTCACCGAGCGTCTTAATCCGTTGACCGTACACACTCACGCCCTGTTCATCGACATACGTCACGAGAAAGTTGCGAAACTCACGCACAATCGTCCGGCGCACATTTTCCGTCGCAACCCAGCTGGCTATGCTATCCGCCTTGATGTCACTCAGCTGTTCGATCGGCAATTCGTCAACTTCGGCTGCATCTTCTTCCTGTACTTCGTCATAATGTCGTCGACGTCGGCGCTGCCGCAGCACATCGTCCTCACTCTCGTCATCACTTTGCAAGAACACGGGCGCCCGTCGACTCATGCGCCCCACACCTTCCGCACGATCACGTCGTGCCATGCGCAGCTCGGCTAGTTGCCGCGTCGTCGCATCCATGTGCTCGAAATCAGCCTCATCCAATCCCACCGCCTCATACGTGTCAAGCTCAGGATTCGCTCGATAGTCACTGCATGCGTGCGTGTGCGTGTGTAAGTAAAGCCAGTGCCACGTACGCCATCATGGTGTCGTCGAATAGGTCTTCACCATCGTCTTCGTTCTCTGCACCATCCACAAGGTCGTCCGGGTCGTCAACAACATGGTCCAGCATACTGTGTGAATCCATATCGTCCGTAAAGTCTGACAAAGCGCCAGGTGGCGATGACGTCGGCATGCTCGAAGCCGCTGTAACAGATGCCCGGTCACCCTGTCCGGACTCACTCGCACCTGAATCGGGCCATGGCGACGATGGATCAAGGGGACCTTGCGATGTCGAGCGCCGGCGCTTTCGATGAGATGTTCCTGGATCAGACGACTGCCTTTGTCAGCCAATGTTCCTGACATCAATAGCACGTACCATCTGGACTGTCTGTCAACGTTCGCGCTCACGTTTGCGTCAGAGAATGGGTTTAAGCGTTGCACTGAAGAAGAAGAAGGAAAACAGGAGGAGGATTGAGGAGGACTGAAGAGAACTGAAGAGGGAGATAACAAGGATCCTCGTATCTACCGGATGATGGATGATGAACGAAGTGTCGGACGCCCACGACCTGCCAGGATCCAAAATTACGGCGGATTCTTTGATTCGTGCGACAAAAACTCGCCCGACTCCAGCGCTATATGGCCTCCACCTATGGACTAGCACGTCTTCCACAGCTCGCTTCTCATCTACTGGTCCGGCTGCTGTCCCAAGGATATGACGCCTGGGCCGTCGAGTTGTATAGTTTCTGCCCTTCTGAACCATGGCGCCGTAACGCACTCTTCGCGAGCAGGGCACTCACGAATCCCCCCCTCAATGCAGCTTGTGTTACTGGAGGACTCTTTCGCACAATCAGGTGTAGGTGTGTGTCGAGAGGTCTTGACACGATCACTTGAGCGGTCGTGCCCTGTGATTCTTGTGTGTCTCCAACATGATCCGAATTTGTTTGGAAGGATCAACAATGCCCACAATATATGCATTCTGGATCATCACTATGACTCGGTGGCTCATGGTATGTCTCTCGCGCGGGTGGAACGAGAGATCCTGGCGGCGATTGACAAACGTATGTATGAATGGCATCAACACTTACCAAAGTATCTCAACACACACGTACGACTGTACTTATCGACTCGCTTGATGCGCTGATGGAGTCGACGATGTGCACCGAACACGATGTGTATGTGCTTGTTCGGCGTCTGTTATCAATTCTCCCACGCTTTTCTCGCTTGGTCTTGCGCTATGATGGCGATCCACTCGCCTCAGCTGCATCCATTGTCGCAACCATACGCGGCCCCCAGCTCTGGATGGGTATACAGCCTGTGCATGACGTTTTGTCGGGGCCGCCATGGACACACGTCACACTCTCTGTGCGTGTTCACGCGATCGAATTTGCCAGATACGTGCAGGAAACGTATGGGCTACCTCCCATTCCATCCAATGCAATGATTCGTCGTGCTGCATTTGAAGACGCCCATTTAGAATACCCCGTTGACGATCCGCTCCCACCCGACCATCCACCAGACATGAGATTCTGGTCGGTCGTGCACCACGTGTCCCGGCGCGGTCCACTGGGCCTTCTTGATGATCATCGCAGTGCCGGGTGGTGGGGTCCGTCTGGTCGGAATGCTTGCTTACATTCAGGTGATTCAGCTCCGACTGCAGCGCAAAGAGAGCCCATTATGAAATGGCATAACCTCTTGGAAGATCCCAGTGGATGTCTCTTTCTTGAAACGCACGTATACATGTCTAGTGGAAAGCAGCTATGTGAATGGGCTCTGTGCGGCTACGACCAGCTCGGGCGTCTTCGCATCAAGGCGCTTGATCCCCTGTCTACAGCGCCTCTTGCACCGCCAGCGCCCGTGAATCAGGCCGCGAGCGATGTGCCTTTCAATTTGCAAGAAACACCACAGCAGAGGGAACGTCGCGAGCAAGTTCCGTTACCTTTCGCGTACCAACTTACGGAGCCGGCGTCGCAGCCATCCTCCTCTGCGTCATCCGCACCTGGCCTCCGCGGCACTACAGGGCAGAGCACCATATTTTTCGAGCCTGAAAGCGAAGACGACGAAGACGAAGACGATCCAGACGACGATCTCGACTTATGACGCTCGACGATTCAGCGTCTCAAGCAGCTTGGCAACAAACAGGCAAGATAAGACCAATAGCACGGATACACCGACGTTTCGTGGACTCCATACCGATGGATCTTTTCCGCCAGATTCTGTTCTCTCGTCAAGGGATGGCTCAGCACCTTTCTCTTGAGCCGGGGTATACGACCTTTTCTGCGTGTCGTTTGTCTGTTTCGCAGGCCGAGTCATGTTCGGTAAGTCACGCATGGAGTCCCCAGCATATTCCGGAAAGAGCTGCACAAATTTGCGCTGGGCCTTATTGAATGCATGGGAGCATGCAGCTAGCTGCACTCGTTCTCGATGCGTCGCCCTCACAGAGCCGGCCGTCATTTCATCCGTGCACATGAACGACAGGAGTCCCACGAGGCTTGGGTCTGGTAAGTCGTTCGTGTACGTACATGCTTGCAACGGACCACGCAGGGTTCCAACTTCCCGGATGATAGTCGCTCATAGACTGATGTGAATCCTTGTCACCTATGTCATAAAGAAACATACCGTGCAAATTTTCTCGTTCGGCGCGAACCTTCCACTGGGCGTCTGGACTTTGATTCCCCTACCATATGTCAGCGGAAAGAGCCATTCAAACGTACGGAGGCTTAAATGGATAGTCCGAGGGAAAAAGAAGCTGTCCCCAGTATTCACCGCCTTCGTATGGCGTGTCTTCGGGCCCGCGAAGGATGAAGTGCCACTCTAGCACATTGTCTTCCCGTGGACGAGCGAAGCAGAATGGTGGGGGATCTTTTTCCATAAGCGCTGCCTCTTTCCCAAGCTTCTCGTTAGTACTAGTTCATTTTTTTGGGGTGGGAAAAAGGGGTGAGGGTAACTGACTTACGCGTTTCGCCGCTGCTTTCGACACCACCATGGCCTTGAAGTACGAAAAATCACAGCTCTCGCACACAGCGATGCAATCTCACTTGTTCCTCCACATCATGTAGTCCTTTGCGCATCTGCACCACACTACGTTGCCTATTTTCCCCACATCGCGCCGTAGGCCCTCAGCTTGTCACGTGCTTACAACGCGCGACGCGTCGCGGCGCATCGATTCAGTACTCACATCACGCTTTACATGGCGTTTGGGCAGCAGAGAACGCATGGCCGGCGTGGTCGTCCGCCAAAAGATCCGAGTGCGCGCGCTGCTGCGCAGAGGCACTTGATGTCCACAGAAGATTTCGATGAGTCAAGTTCCAGACATACCAGGACCTCGCCGCCGGCAGCGCCGGCGTCGTTGGCATCTGGATTTGCCAGTTTGAAATCGCGAAAGATCCATGCGGACGATCAGCCAAGCAGTAGCATGTTACAGTCGGACAGTTCGCAACAAACCGTGGAAGAATTTGAATCTTTACTCCAAGAAATGCGCTCACGGTATGAACAAAGTGTCGATGAGCGTGTACAACAGGTACGTGCGATCAAGTCTATGTGACAGTGCAAACGACTCACTTTCACAGGCTATTCGTGAGCGCGATGCGATTCAGGCACAATTTGATCGCCTCAAAGATTTGCGCGTCACGCAGAGCGAGAAAACTCTCGTGGAGTGGAAGAAAGCCAGCGAGACGCGGCATAGACGTGTGTATGCTCTTGCTACTGACACATTCCAGACGCACTCGAATCACTCTCAGTGTGGAAGAACCGCGCTGAGCATGCTGAGCATCGGCTTCGCGAGCTAGAGCGGGAGGGAGCGACCGTATCAACCGGCTCCAAGTCTGAGCTGTCTTCGGTGCGAGTTGAAGAGCTTGAGCGAGAAGGTGCGTGTGTTTCCCAGCCGATATTCACAAATTATCTAACAATCACGATAGTCACCAGTCTATCTGAGAAATTAACACAAACTCATCAAGCTTTGTCTGAAGAACAAGCGAGGCGAACAGAGCTGGAGGATCAGTTGCAATCCCGCTCTGGTGACAAGGCCGTACACGAGGACGAACTAGCGATCCGCCGGATGTATGAGGACATCACTGGATTCATTATAAACGAAGTCGACATGTACAATCCGCAAGAGGAACAGCGGCGGTATCGTATTGGATTTAGCGGAGCCGACTATCACGGTACGTGGCCCCAAGTCTACTGACGCAGACTTGCAATTTTCTCTGGAGGAGTCGAAGCTCGTAGTTCCCTCATCGTCGTCGTCATCAAGAGACAGGGGCTATACACTGCCCCCTCAGATCCGTGACGACTTTGTGTACATTCCCCACATCGACCAAACACGAGATGCTGATTTGCTTGCATCGCAGAACATGCCGGACCACTTCCTCGAACAGATTCGTTTCGAGAGAGGTGCCGCCATAAAATTCTTAACTGCTCTCCACCGGAGCTTAAAAAAGTAATGAATGAATGTATTAATTTGTAGATATGTCCTCCATGGAGCTTCTTGTTTCCTTTGCTTGGCAATCGCAAGCATACGTCCATAGCAGCCCTGCGCGTGTGGAGTGTCCGCGGAGTTCAGCTCCGCGGATGAATCTGCTATATACGACTTCTCCTGTCGCGGACTTGATAGTCAAATAAGACTCCTGTTTGTCTCCGCGGAAAAAAATGAATTTTGGGCGTTACGTGAAAACACACAAAATGGCGTGATGCGCCAGAACGTGCAGCCCAAAAGTGTTTTTGGCGCAAACACATAAAAATTGTTGGCGTGGCTCGTGATACCAACTACTCGGATCGAATCTTGTCTGTCGCGAACGTCGAGGCATGCAAGAGAGCCGCGAGTTTTACGACACGCGGACCGGTCCGCCTAGCTTGCATGTCGATCCTCAAAATGTTAACGGCGACGTGAGTGCCCCTGTCTCCCACCGCGTGCCAGAGATCGAAACTATCGATCGCAACGACAATACCAGGGGCAACCCAGACGAGCCGGCACCTGCTCTGCCATCGAGCTCACATCCACTCGTGGATGCGCATCATGATGCTCCTGTTGATATACAATTGACCCAAACGGAGTCCACGCACGATTTGCCTTTGATGAAGACTCCAGCGGCCATGCCGTCAGACTACTCGGTGTCACCGGCGGAGCCAGTGGCTCCAGAAGCCAGTCACGCGAATACCTACACTCACAAAGCACACCCCGTACAAGTTCTGGATCCTGTTGGTGTGGAAGATTTTGCCCATCGTATGGATGACATAACTCGCAGACAAAGTATAGCATACTCAAAAAATGGTGACCCTGAGAAGCAGCCGTACCAAGTGCCTGGAACGGCCAATCCATTCGACGAAAATGCTCGCTTCGATCTCGCTGCTTTCCTCAAGTATCAAAGCGAGACTCTCCAGGAGCGAAACAATGAGCTTCCAAGAATGGGACTTGGCTTCGAACATCTCAGCGTTACTGGTTACGGATCAGGCGCCAAGTTCAATTCGAGCGTGGCTTCTTTGTTCCTCACACCATTTTACTTGCCTTCGATCATCATGGGTATGCTTCGCCCGCATGTCAAGCACATTTTGACGGATGTCACTGGTTGTGTCAAGCCTGGCGAAATGCTTTTGGTGCTTGGCCGCCCTGGTAGTGGCTGTACGACATTGCTCAAGTCACTTGCTTCGTATCGCGATGGCTACCGCAGCATTGAAGGCAAGGTGCTCTATGAGGGATTCGATCACAAGATGATCGACAACACCTTGCGTGGTGACGTTGTGTATGCGCCTGAGGATGATAACCATTTCCCCACTCTCAGCGTGAAGGACACACTCAACTTCGCAGCTGCTACACGGACACCCAACTCTGACTATCGTGTCACTTTTGATGACAAGAATACACGCAAGCAGTTCAAGAAACTGATGCGTGAGGCAATTGCGACGATTCTTGGTTTGCGCCACACCTATAACACCATGGTCGGTGATTCATTCATTCGTGGTGTTTCTGGTGGTGAACGTAAGCGTGTCAGTATTGCTGAAGCATTGGAGACTCGCGCTCGGATTCTCATGTTTGACAACTCGTCGCGTGGTTTGGACTCTTCGACGGCACTGGAATTCGTCGAGTCACTGCGTATTGCCACAGACGTGCTCGGCCTGACGACCATCTCCAGCATTTACCAGGCAGGCGAGTCTATCACGCAAACCTTTGATAAGGTGGTTTTGATGAACAAAGGGCACTGTGTGTATTTTGGCCCAGTGTCTCAAGCGGTTGACTATTTCAAATCGATTGGTTTCGTTCCGCAAGACCGCCAGACCACTTCTGACTTTTTGGTCGCCTGTACGGATCCAATTGGTCGGGATATCAACCCTAACTTCGAGTACGTGCCTCAGACCGCTGAGGAGATGGCAGAGGCATTCCGTACATCTCCTTGCGGCCAGGCAAACGCACAAGAGGTTCAACAGTACATGGCTGAAATGGAGAATCAACGCGCTCAATATGGCAAAGAAATCGTAACCCAGTCTCGTAACCAGCGTAGCAAGCGCGTCTCGAAGAAGGGTATGTACATGCTTTCATGGCCTCAGCAAGTGGCTCTCGCCATCAAGCGCCGTGCTCAGATTGCTTGGGGAGATCGCTCGACTGCGATAGTGTTGTCATGTGCTTTGATTTTCCAGTCGATCATTATGGGCTCAGTCTTCTTCCAAATGAAAAATAACTCAGAGGCCTTGTTCTCTCGCAGCGGTGTTATGTTTTTTGCCCTTTATTTTAACAGTTTCGCAGCCATGGCTGAAGTGCCAAACAACTACCGTCAGCGACCAATCATTATTCGTCACAAACGATTTGCTATGCTCCGCCCCTCGGCTGATGCATTATCGCACACATTACTTGACATTCCCGCACGTTTCGTTCCCCTGGGACTTTTCAATATCATCATGTACTTCATGGCTGGTCTATCGTATGATGCAGGGAAGTTTTTCATTTTCTTTTTCTTGACGATGTTGGTGACATTTAGCATGGTATCATTCTTCTACTCGCTAACTGCCTCGTTCCGTTCTGCGGCCGTCGCAACGATGATTGCTGGTCTTGTCATTATTGATTGTGGTTTGTATGCCGGTTTCGCTATTCCGAGACCCTCGATGGTTGTTTGGTGGCGCTGGCTTTCGTACTGCAATCCGATCTCGTTTGGATTCGAGGTCCTGCTCACGAACGAATTCCGAGGCAGGATCCTGGATTGCCACCCATCTCAGCTTGTTCCACCAGGTGCTTCTGTCAATTATCAAGTTTGTGCTGTCGAGGGTTCAAGGCCTGGCACAGACAAAATCGATCCAATGAGGTATCTGGACCAGAAGTACGGCTACAGTTGGGATAACACGCACAGGAATGTGGGTATCATTATTGGCTTTTATGTCTTCTTCGTTCTCGTCTATATGTTCATGTCGGAGCTCCAGACGGATCCATCATCAATGGGCGGTATCATGATTTTTAAGCGTGGACGAGTCGACCGGAAGATGCTCGATGAGTTTGCCGACGATCCAGAATCTGCTATGATCAAAGATGAGCACATGCAAGAAGCTAAAAATGGCGAGGAGGACAAGCCCAAGGGCACTCTTGAAGTGTCTGACGAAGTGTTCAGTTGGCAAAATCTCTGCTATGACATTCAAATCAAGGGCAACCCACGCCGTCTTCTCGACCATGTTTCTGGATTTGTCTCCCCAGGAAAAATGACGGCACTTATGGGTGAGAGTGGTGCAGGCAAAACGACTTTACTCAACGTGCTTGCGCAGCGCACAGATGTCGGGGTTGTCACGGGCGATTTCTTGGTAAACGGACGTCCTCTACCTCACTCGTTCCAGGCTGACACTGGCTATTGCCAACAGCAAGATGTGCACCTTCCTCAACAGACAGTGCGTGAGGCTTTGCAGTTCTCTGCAATACTTCGCCAGCCTCGCGAAACGCCCAAGGAAGAGCGGCTCGCCCTGTCTCTTATACACATCTCCGAGCCCACGAGACTAGGCATGATCTCG
>OJLB01000197.1_pt1 | contig 36966 bp, 32 predicted proteins | sample 1596861 | NCBI WGS metagenome assembly OJLB01 (sample SAMEA3904681, study PRJEB24821) | metagenome | biome: Builtin; feature: hospital; material: surface | place: USA | collected 2013-06-06
CGAGATCATGCCTAGTCTCGTGGGCTCGGAGATGTGTATAAGAGACAGTATCCAAACCATGCACTCTTTTGCATCGGATATGCTCAGGGAATATTTTTATTATTTTGATAATTTTTAATCTATTTATTTGAAAAGCAATCTATTAAAAATGAAAATAAATTACGTTTTTTATGTGAAAAATTTTTGAGAAATAAAAAAATATAACTAATTTTGTAGCAAAAATCAAATAGGCGTATATGAAACAAATGTTTATAGCTATTTTATTAAATTGCTTTTCTTTAGGATTTTCAAGCGATTTTATGATAAAAGGAAAAACTGTTCAGCACGGAAACCCTGTACAGAATATAGAAGTAGTTTTATACAGCCCAAATTTCGATGCCTTAAAGAGCGTCCTTACAGATGAGAATGGTGTTTTCAGTATATATACCCCAGAAGGCGATTACATTATTGAGCTTAGGCAATTGGGCACTGTATTTCTAAGGGAGGCTGTAAAAGTAAACAAAGATATCAACTTTGGCGAGGTAGAAATAAACACCACCCAGCAACTCAAAGAAGTAGTGATTTCAGGAAAAAAGCAAATCTTAGAGCAGAAGACTGACCGCCTTATTTTCAATGTAGAAAACTCGGTAATGGCGAGTAGTGGCAGCGTGCTCGATGCCTTGAAAGCGACGCCTTCGTTAATCATAGATAACGACAAAATCAGCGTGATAGGTAAAGGGACAATACGCGTGATGATAGATGACCGACTTGTGCCAATGAGTGGTGGAGAGTTGCAGCAATTTCTTTCCTCACTCTCCGCCAGCGACCTCAAGAGTATAGAGGTGATCACTACACCCCCAGCAAAATACGATGCAGAAGGCAAAGGCGGACTGGTGAATATCGTCCTTAAAAAGAAACTCTCCGACTCGTGGAGTGATCAGCTGAGGCTTAGTTATGAACAAGCTACATACGCCTTGTTAAACATTGGAAATTCTTTCAATTTTAAGCAAGGAAAATGGAATATACAAACATCGTTAAATAGCACAATAGGTAAGAATGGAGGTAGGGTAACCTCTCAGCAATATTACCCTACAGAGTATTGGTATGAACCAAAAAATGTTCGATATAAAAAAAATAAAATTATAGGAAGATTAGGTATTGATTATCAACTGACAAATAAAGCAAGTGTAGGAGGAATCTATTCAGGTTATTATATTAAAGATAAACGAGATGACTGGGGCATTACATCTATTAGCAATAATAACCTTTTAGGTTCTATGAAGAATAAAGGCGTTGAAGATCAAAACAATACATTTCACGCGATTAACTTACATTACATACAAGAGATTGATACAATGGGAAGAAAACTAACCGTAGAAGGCGATTATTTTACTTATAACACCGATTCTGACAAAGATTTTAGTTCTTTCAGAGTAGGAAATATTTCCAATAGTTATCACACACAAAATCTTACAGACCGAGCTGTAGATAATTATAGTTTTAGGATAGATATGGAGCACCCGTTTCAGTGGGCTAAACTGTCATACGGAGCAAAATATGCGTATACAAAAACGTTCAACAGCTTAAAATACTACAACTTGCTGACCATTCCTCCTACTTATCTTACAAATGCAAGCAATGATTTTAACTATAGAGAAACCATCCAAGCAGTGTATATCAATGTAGAAAAAGCACTCTCCAAACGTTGGCAAGTTCAAGTAGGGTTGCGTTTAGAACGTACACTAACTGAGGGTACACAACAAACTATAGGGCAACACAATAAGCGTGATTATACCCAGCTATTCCCTACCCTTTATTTTAATTACATAGCGAATGAGAACAATGTATTTAACCTTGGCTATAACAGAAGGCTTAATCGTCCAACTTTTTGGGAATTAAACCCTTTCCGTATGTATATAAATGCCTATAGCTCAGAGGAAGGCAATCCTGATTTGTTACCAGAAATTAGCAATAGTGTAGCACTGAAGTATATCCATAAAGAAAACTTTATTTCTGAATTATTCTTTACTTTAGATGAGGATGGCTCAGGACAATATGGGCGTACAGACCTCTCTACACAAGAACAACGTACATTAAGAGGAAATTTTTATAACAACTATATATACGGATGTAAGCAGACTTTTCTATGGGATATAACCCCTTGGTGGAGTACCACCTGTGATTTGACTTTATACACCAATGAAGGCAAATATACCAACGGATTCGATAGTTATACCGTAGGTGCAGACTTTGTAAAAGGTTGGAATTTTCAGTTCTATACACAACATTTGTTTACACTAAATAAAGAGAGAACCTTACAAGCTGAATTAACAATGAGGTGTAATTCACCTCAAAACGAACTTAATTATAAAACAAATGCTTATTCTTCTGTAAATATTGGAATAAAAACCTTATTACTCAATAAGAAACTTCTTTTTACACTTAGAGTTAGAGATGTTTTTGATAATGCCACCCCCTATAAGACAAGTTATTCAGGTGATGTGAAGCAAATATACCACGTTAATTTTGATAGTAGAAATCTTCAAATAGGAATGGGCTATAACTTCGGCAACAACAAAGTGCGTGTGAAGAAAAGAGATTTTGGAAATGAAGAGGAACAAGATAGAAGTTAGATTGTAATACTGAGTATTTTGTAGTACGTAATGCAAAAGAAAAGTTCACAATAGGTTTGCAAACCAAAGAGCGAGGTGCCTAATCTCTTTAAACTATGGCTTTAAGTTTATTTTTTAATTTCGTAAGAAGATGGAAAAAAAAGAGCCAAATTTTAAAAATCTTGTAAACAAAATGGCTATCCTTTCCGAAACAGAAAAAGGAAAGTTAAAGGGAGGATTCACTTCTCTCAAAAAATCATCTATTTTCCTTGATAAAATTAAGAATAAAGGGGAATGTCATAATCAAAATTGTGGCTGTATAGATGATTTAACGACTAGTATAGATGATTTAACGACTATAAGCCTATAGTTATAATTGTTTTACAAAAGATGAAACTGTACAAATATTCTAATATGCTTTTCTAAGGAATTTAGATATGTCTAATTTGATACATTTGTATTAGATTTTTAGAATATTTTGTACAGTTTCTGATTATAAGATTAATGAAAATAAATGAAACCAAGTTTTTACAACATATTTTTCCCTTATGAAGGAAAAATGATAGGTTATAACAGTCTATCTGATGAATTTATGGTCTTAGATTCTTTTCTATATGACCTTTTTACAGCAAGTGTTAATGAAGGAGCTGTAGATGATCTTAAAGAGGTGCACACTGACTTCTTTGAGGCTCTCTATACACAAGGATTTATTGTAAAAGATGACTTTGATGAGCTAAAAGAAATCAAAAGGATTAGTTATGAGACAGATTTTGATGAGGAATACTTCTCACTTACTATCAATCCTACGATGAATTGTAATTTCAAATGCTGGTACTGCTATGAAACTCATATCAAAGATTCTAAACTTTCTGAAGTAAATATAGAACGCATAATCTCCTTTATTAGAAATAAAATAAATGAAGGTAAGATCAAGAAATTCTCTTTGGATTGGTTTGGAGGCGAACCTCTCTTGTATTTTAATAAAACTGTATTACCTTTGTTAGAAAAAATATATCCCTTGATGGTAGAAAATAAAATTGACTTTTATTCAGGATGTACTAGCAATGGTTTGCTTATTAATCAACAGCTCATAGATAATTGCTTGAAATACAATTTAATACATTTTCAAATAACCCTTGACGGACATAGAACACAACACAATAAGGTTAGATTTGTTAATAAAAGCACAGGCTCTTATGACAAAATAGTAGTAAATATTAAACTTTGTTTAAAAAATAAAATCAGTGTAACAACTCGTATCAATATCTCAGAGGATACTTTAGAAGATCTTTTAAAAATTGTAGATGATTTTAAAGATACTACAGAGAAAGAACGCAAATATCTCACTTTTTCATTTCATCAGGTATGGCAAGTAGAAAAAAGTCTGCATACTGATATATCTTCTTTTGTAGAGGCTTATCGTGCTGCTGGCTTTAATACCGCTTATATAGGTGAACGAAATGCAAGTATAACACACTCTTGTTATGCTGATAAATATAATCAAGCTCTTATTAATTATAATGGAGATGTGTTTAAGTGTACAGCACGAGATTATAAAACTGAAAACAGAGAAGGTGTGCTTACTGAAAAAGGTACAATTCAGTGGAATGACAATTTCCAAAAAAGAATGTATGAAACGCGTTTTAGTAATAAACCTTGTTTAGAATGTAAAATTCTTCCACTTTGTAATGGCGGTTGTTCGCAACATCGTTTAGAGCAACAAGGAAAAGAATACTGTATTTACAATGGAAATGAAAATTCAAAATTGGAGGTCATTAAAGAAAAATTCTATTCACGTTTGTATAATCAATAATGAAGTTTATCCCTCAACAAGACCGTATGGACTGTGCTCCTGCTTGCCTTGCAATGCTATCTCAACACTATGGTAAGCAGTACAACATTGCTTATTTACGTGAGATAAGCTATCTTTCACGTGATGGTGTTTCTTTATTGAGTATATCAGAAGCCGCTAAAAACTTAGGCTTTGAAACTTTTTCAGCAAAGCTTACAATTAAGACACTTATAGAAGAACAAGAAACCCTTCTTCCTTGCGTGCTCCATTGGGATCAGAACCACTTTGTAGTGCTCTATAAAATAACCTGTTCTTTTTTGAAAAAAAAACTTCAATTTCATATTGCCGACCCTGGTTTTGGATTGATAAAAATTGATGAAGATACCTTAAAAAAACATTGGCTTAGTGATGATGATAATGGTGTTGCCTTATTTGTAAAACCTACTGATACTTTTTATGAAAAAAATCCTATAAAACCTATAAAAAGTAAGTTTAAATACCTTTTAAAATTCCTTTCCCCTTACCCCAAACAAATAGCCTTAATGTTTTTAATGCTCTTCTTGGGCAGTGCTTTGTCACTTATTTTTCCTTTTCTTACCCAGAGACTTATTGATAATGGAGTAGTAGCTAAAGACCTCAGTTATATTACACTTATATTACTATCACAGCTGAGTTTGTTCGTAGGTTTAATATCAGTTGAAGTATTACGCAATTGGATTACCCTCTACATAGGAACCCGCTTAAGTATAGCGGTAATCTCTCAGTTTTTTAAAAAATTATTAACCTTACCTATTAAGTTTTTTGATACCAAACACATCGGTGATTTTAATCAGCGCATTGCAGATAATAACCGCATTGAAAATTTTCTTACTTCACATAGTTTAATAACCCTATTTTCATTGGTCAGCTTTTTAGTGTACTTTGGTGTACTTTGGTATTATGATTTGTATATTATTGCAGTGTATATCACATTGAGTACTATAGCTGTACTTTGGTCACTTTTTTGGCTTAAAAAACGTAAGTTTTTAGACTATTTTCTATTCCAACAACACAGCGAAAACCAAGAGGCTATTTATGAAATTATTAATGGTGTAGCTGAAATGAAACTCAACCAAATGGAGGAAAGCAAACGCCACCAATGGGAAGCTATACAAGAAAAAATATTCAAAATAAATATCCGTATATTAAAAGTAAGTCAGTTGCAAAGCTCAGGTTATGAGTTTATTAGCCAAGTAAAAAATATATTGGTTACCTTTCTATCTGCTATATTCGTTATTAAGGGTTCTATGACTTTAGGTGAATTACTAAGTGTTTCTTATATTATTGGGCAGATGAACTCACCTATTAACCAATTAGTAAGTTTCTTCCGTTCATTACAAGATGCTGGCTTAAGCTTGGAACGACTTTCTGAGGTAGAAAATCATCCTGCTGAGGATAAAGAAGCGCTACTCCCTATCCCACAAACCCATAAAACAGGCATTTTATTAAATGAGCTTTCATTTCAATATGAAGGACCTAAATCACCCTACATCTTACAACATATTAATTTACATATTCCTCACGGAAAAGTAACAGCTATTGTTGGAGCGAGTGGAAGTGGCAAAACCACCTTGCTAAAATTACTTTTAAAATTCTATCCCCCCACACAAGGAACCTTATCATACAATGATACAGACATCAGTGAGCTCTCTGCTAAAAAAATACGAGAGCAATGTGGCGTGGTAATGCAAGAGGGATATATATTTTCAGATACTATTGAACGAAATATATGCACAGGTGATGAAAAAATAAATAAGGAACGTCTTAAAATAGCCATTGAAACAGCCAATATAGGTGATTTTATCAATACTTTGCCATTAGGAATACATACTAAGATAGGCGCAGCAGGCAACGGAATTTCAGGTGGACAAAAGCAACGTATTCTCATTGCACGTGCGGTATATAAGAACCCTCAATATATTTTCTTTGATGAAGCTACCAGTGCCTTAGATGCCGAAAATGAACATATCATTCACAATAACTTACAAGCTTTCTTTAAAGGTAAAACGGTGGTAATTATTGCTCATCGTTTATCAACAGTAAAAAACGCTGATCAGATTGTTGTTTTGAAAGCTGGTAAAATAGTAGAAATAGGCAATCATAACGCGCTTGTTAAGGAGAAAGGTGAGTACTTTAATCTCGTTAAAAATCAATTGGAGTTAGGCGATTAATTAACCCAGATTATGCAGTAGAACTCAAAACCTCTACTAACCTCAGAAAATTATAACTAAACGAGGATTTACCTCCTTAAAAGAATAGGAGATAATATAATACTGTAAATGAAACTGTTTTCTATTGGAGTAACTTTCCACTACGTAATCTGGGATGGTAGCCTTTGCAAGAACGTAATTACAAAATTGAAAAGCTTTGGTCAGTTAAAGAAATTATTTGTACCTTTGCCCCTGTGAGTGAAACATAATAAAAAAATAGAATTAAGTTCCGTAATTAAATCGTTACCTATCAGCTTTTTAATAGTGCTTAGGAAATTTAATATGAGGAAGTTAGGAAAATTAGTTGTACCTTTGCTGCTAAAAAAATATTTTTTACTTTTGCCGAGAAAACCAAACATTCATTTTTATGAAAAAATACGTATTGACACTCTTATGTCCGTTATGGCTTGTCGCTCAAGCTCAGAAACCAGTGGCAACGCCAGAGAAACCCAACGTAATTATAGTTATTGCTGATGATTTGGGCTATGGCGACCTGAGTTGCTATGGCGAGAAGACTATTCATACCCCTGCGGTAGATGCGCTGGCTAAGCAAGGTTTGCGCTTTACTAACGCTCATACCACAGCTGCTACTTGTACGCCCTCGCGCTATTCGTTGCTGACAGGGCTTTATAACTGGCGACGCAACGATACGGGTATAGCCGATGGCGATGCTGCTATGGTGATACGCCCTGAGCAGACTACTATAGCTGACCTTTTTAAAACAGCGGGCTACACCACAGGGGCTATCGGCAAATGGCACTTAGGTTTAGGTGCTGAAAAAGGAGGGCAAGACTGGAATGGGTTTATCACCCCAGGGGCATCGGATATAGGTTTTGACTACTCTTACCTGATGGCGGCTACGGCTGACCGTGTGCCTTGTGTGTGGATAGAAAATCAGCGGGTAGCGAATTATGACCCTTCAGCACCCATAAGCGTGAGCTATCGCGCACCTTTTGAGGGAGAACCTACTGGTAAGAACAACCCTGAACTACTCACTAAACTGAAACCATCGCCCAATCACGGACACAATCAGGCTATTGTAAATGGTATTTCGCGCATAGGCTATATGAAAGGAGGCGGTAAAGCCCTCTGGACTGATGAGTTTATCGCAGATACTATCGTAGCTAAAACAGTGCAATACATAAACAAACACAAGAAAGAACCTTTCTTTTTGTACGTAGGTACTAACGATGTACACGTGCCGCGTTACCCTAATCAGCGTTTTGCTGGCAAAAGTGGTATGGGCTATAGAGGCGATGTGATTTTGCAATTCGATTGGACAATAGGCGAGATAGTGAAAGCCCTTAAAGATAATAAGATTTTTGACAATACACTCCTTATCGTTTGCAGCGATAATGGCCCAGTAATAGATGACGGCTATCAAGACCAAGCAGAAGCGCTTTTGGGTAAGCATCGCCCTTGGGGAAAGTTTCACAATCACGGGGGTAAGTACAGCAATTACGAAGCGGGTACACGTGTCCCTTTTATCGTTAGTTATCCTAAAAAAGTGAAGCGCGGAGTTAGCGATGCGGCTTTCTCTCAAATAGACCTCTTTGCTTCGCTGGCTACTTTTATAGGAAAACCTGTGCCTGCAGGAGCTGCTACGGATAGTGCTAACTACCTTAATGCCTTATTAGGCAAAGACAAGAAAGGTCGCCCTTACATAATAGCATCAGCAGGTTCTCTTTCTATCACAGTAGCGCGTTGGAAATACGTAGAGCCTAACAACTACAATGCTTATCAACCGCTGACCCGCACTGATTTGGGCAACTACCCTGAAGAGCGTCTGTACGACCTACAAGAAGACCCTATGGAGCTCGCCAATGTGGCTAAAGACTACCCAGATGTAGTAGCAACCCTTAAAGCCTTGCTAGACAAAGAGAAAAACAAATAATATCAACCTTATATGAAAAGAATTATTACCGCACTTGCGCTGCTGCTTGCTGTTCCGCTAATGGCACAGACCAAGCACCCTAATGTGATATTTGTGCTTGCTGATGATTTGGGCTATGGAGACATAGAACCCTACGGGCAGCAGATTATCAAAACCCCTCATCTTAGTCAGTTGGCTAATGAGGGAATGAAGTTTACTCAGTTTTACACCGGTACGGCTGTGTGTGCCCCGTCGCGCGCTTCGTTTATGACGGGGCAAACCACAGGCGAAACCCATATTAGGGGTAACAGAGAGGTAAGAGAGCCTATAGATGGACAAGCACCTATCTTAGCTGGTGCACCCTCTGTTGCTCAACTCTTTAAACAAGCAGGTTATCGCACGGGTTGTTTTGGTAAGTGGGGCTTAGGAACGCCTGACTCTGAAGGCAATCCGCTGAAGCAAGGATTTGATACTTTCTTTGGCTACAACTCGCAGTTCCGCGCTCACCGCCGTTATCCTGCTTATCTGTGGCACGACAACGAGAAGGTGATGATACCCGAAAATGGCAATTACGAGCGCCAAGAGGTTTATGCTGAAGACCTTATACAACAGCATATACTGCAATACATAGGCGCCCAAACTACTGATACCCCTTTCTTTATGTGGCTGACCTACACTATACCGCACGCCGAGCTGGTAGTGCCTAATGATAGTATTTATCAGCAATACCAACACCTGCCTAAACGCCCATACAAAGGGCACGACTACAGCGGTATAACAGACAAGCCTTTTGGCTGGGCAGGCTATATGTCGCAACCCGATACTTATGGTACTTACGCGGCAATGGTAAGCCGTTTGGATTGGTATGTAGGGCAAATACGCAAAGCGCTAAAAGCTAAAGGATTGGAAGACGATACTATCATCATTTTTGCCAGCGATAATGGGGCGCATCGCGAGGGAGGAGCAGACCCTAAGTTCTTCAACTCATCGGCAGGTTTGCGCGGTATTAAGCGCGACCTATACGAGGGAGGTATTCGCACTCCGTATATAGTGTATTGGAAAGATAAGATAAAAGCCGGTAGCGTGTCTGACCACGTAGGGGCTTTTTGGGATATGATGCCTACCTTTGCTGAAATTACAGGGCAAAAACTCGCTACTACCCCTCACCAAGTGTCATTTTTGCCTACGCTTTTGGGCAAAAAGCAGAAAGCCCATAAATATCTTTATTGGGAATTTCACGAAGAGGGCGGCAAGCAAGCGGTGCGCTATAAGCACTGGAAGGGTGTGCGCCTAAATGTGAATAAAAATAAGGAAGCGCCTATTGAGCTATACGACCTGCGCACTGACCTTGCTGAGCAGCACAACCTTGCAGAGCAATACCCTAAGGTAGTGAAGAAGATGAAGAAAATAATGAGTGAGGCGCATACTCGTTCTGATCTTTTCCCTTTTCAGTGGGAGAGAAAATAATCTATTTTTAAGTAATTAACAATTAAATAATATGAAAAAAGTAATCCTCTTAATGTCCCTATTGTGGGGCGGTGCGCTGTGCGCTCAGAATCCTTTTGAAAAGGAAATTTTGCAATCGAAGTACGCTATTGACTCTATAGTGATGAGTGAAAGAGCTCTCTTTAGAACTAAGAGCAATGTAATAGACAGTCTGCTCAAAGAGAAGAAGATAGACAGAGTGACCCATAGCAAGCTCTATGGAGAACTCTCTGCCACTCGTGATAGGAATATCAAGCTTAAAACTTATGCTGAAGGGCAACGTTTAGCCGAGCTTATCCGTCAGAAAGCCCCAACTATCAATATTGATAGCATTGCGGCTATCCCTACGGATACTTTTGCAGTTAAACACCTCTCTCAAGAGATGCTACAGAAGATGAGCACCCTCGACACTGTCACCCATAAGCCTAAAACGGAGAAAGCCTCTGAAGATGATAAAGACAGTGCTAAAATTAGTCTTTATGGCGCTATGGGTTTTTATATCCCTTCGGATAACAAACCCTATTCTTTTTTAGGCTCTCGTACGATAGAGTTTGGTATCTATAACACAATATACTTGCAAAAAAATAATGAACACCTACGGCTGCGCTTTGGGCTTTCGTGGGTGCACCATAAGTTGCGAATGAAAGACAATCAGTACTACGTGCTTAATGAGGGGAAACCTACCCTTACGCCTTTCCCCAGCGAGACCTCTAAACTGTTGTTGCGCACTCAATACCTTATGTTGCCGTTAGACCTGTACTGGGATAGCGAACCTAAGACTGCTAATAAGAAAGGATTTCATCTATCGAAAGAGCGATTTTTTAGAGGCAGTATAGGGCTATACGCAGGTTACTTGCTTGATAGCAATCAGAAAATGCTGTATAAAGCTAATGATATTCGCTATCGCAACGTAATGCGCACTGACCTGAATATCAATCCTTGGATTTATGGGCTTTCAGCTTCTGTAGGTTATAATAAAATCTACTCGTTTTACTTCCGCTACCAGCTTTCGCCTCTCTTTAAAAGCGGAAACGACGGTGCTTTCACTGTAGGAATTCAAATATTAAAATAATTTTTAGTCGTTAGTGTTTAGTCGTTAGTCGTTAGAAAGTGACTGACTAATGACTAACGATTAATAACTAGGGACTAACGACTAATTACTAGAGACTAGCGACTAACGACTAATTACTAACAACTAATAACAAAATGAAACATATATTTTTAATTTTCTTTATAACTGTTGTGCTGCCGATAGGGGCGCAGCAGCGTGTGGTATCGGAGCATCACACTCCTGTAGAATACGTTAATATTGGGGTTGTAGGTACTAACAAAGGCATTATCAGCGATGAAAACGGTAACTTCTCTTTAGATAAGCTACACGCTGCCCCTACTGATAGCATCTACTTTTCGCATATCAGCTACAAACACAAGGTGGTAGCCTATAAGGATATCAAGCAGCAAGTAGTGCTGAAAGAAGCCAACATACAGCTACCTACTACTACCCTAAAGGTTAAAAAACCGCGTATTCGCAACATAAAAGACAAAGGTACATCGATGCCTATAGACCTTTATGGCGGTATGAATACCTACTTCTCGCCTTATGGCAGTAAAGGACTTAATAGCGAGTTAGGCGATTTTATCACCCTAAAGAAAGACGCCCAGCTGACCGAGTTTAACCTTGAAGTGAGTGAATCGTCTTTCTACTTAGTAACGGTGCGGGTAGTGGTCTATCAGTATAAAAAAGAAAAAGACAAACACATTTTCACCCCTTTGCTCGAAAAACCTATTTATATAGAAATATACCCTTCGGAAAAGAAACAGACCTTTACTGAAAAGCTATCGGTATTTGCCCCCAAAGGAGATATATGGGTAGGTTATCAGTTTGTAGAAGTACGCGGCAAAGACGATGCCCGTATCTACTTTAATGCTACTACCGACAAGTGCTACATACGCTTTGCTGATAATCAAGTCAGAGAAGTCAATCTCGGTGCAGGCATGCCTTTTACCGTTAAAGGTTACGACTACGAAGTGATTAGCAAATAAGTCGATTAGCCAATCAACCAATTAGCAAATGAGTCATTTGCTAATTTTTTTTGCCTTAATTACAACCTTTTTATTTTTTCTTCGTTTATAAGAGTGAATTAGCAAATCAATTTATGCATCTTCTAATACAAAAAGCAAAACAACAAGATCGCTTGGCACAGAAGCAGTTGTACGACCAGTACGCTGCTTCGCTGCTCAGCGTATGCAGACTGTATATCAGCGATACCTATTTTGCTGAAGATGTGTTGCTAAGAGCTTTTTTTAAGATACTTACCCATATTGATAGCTATCAAGAGCAAGAGCATTTTTACGCTTGGATGCGCCGTATCACTGTAAATGAATGTATTGACTTTTTGCGCAGCAAAACCCAAAAAGTAGTCCTTGCCGATTGGAACGACACTTACGATAGTATAGACGACACCGATTTAGACTCGTACGCTTTTGAAGAAAGCCAAATACAACAATTTATAGACCAGTTGCCCGCTGCCAGTCGTGCTGTTTTTAACCTTTACGTGTTTGAAGACTATTCGCATAAGCAAATAGCTGCTGAATTAGGTATCAGTGAAGGTACTTCAAAATCGCAATTGGCTTATGCCAAGAAAAGACTAAAACAAATGGTAAATGAATAATAAAAAAATAGAGATTATGTGGAAAAATAAAATAAAAAACCTGTTTCAAACCCGCGAGATACCGCCAGAGCGCGACCTTTGGGCTGCTTTAGAGGCACAATTAGACCAAAGAGAGGCAAAAGCGGTTCGCCCTAAGACTTATTTTCGCATTTGGCACTATGTTGTAGCCGCCAGTGTCCTACTTGCCGTAGCGATAGGAGTATTTTACGAACGCATAAGCCTGCCAACAGCTCAAGAAGTCCGTACAACAACTGTAGCCACTGAAGATAAGATACCTAATACCCCTCTTGATACAACCCCTAATGTAGGAGCACCTGCCCCAGTGGTAGTACCACAACCTACAGCGCCTACAGTAGCTGATAAGGTAGCCAATACTACTATTGCAACTGCGAAAAAAAGTGATAAAGCGTTAGACGAAGAGGTAGATGCCCTCTTAGCTGATGTTTCTACCGAAGCCCTTTTGGCAGAAGTGATACAACAGCTTGAGAAAGAACAGCTTGCTGCAAAATCTCGCGAAGAGCAACGCGCCTTACAAGGGCTTAAAAGTCTATCGCCCCAAGAGCTCTTACTGATGGCTACTACCGAAGAAATGCTTGATAATTATGTAGATAATAATTATCCTACTGATAAGCTCCTTTCAGAAGCTGAGCGCGACCTGATGAAAGAGAGAGTGCAAAAATTCTTAAACAAAATAGTCGCTCAGTGGAATAACGTTAAATATGCCCTAAAATAAAAAATTCACTTTAATAAATTGTCAAAACTATGAAACCCTTACAACTCTTATGTATGTTCCTCATTGTAGCCTTTGGGGGCATCACCGCACAAGACCTTAAGGACGAAATCGCCCAAACCAAACGCAGTATCGACTCTATTGTTACTGCTGAAAAAGCCCAGCTAAAAGAGCGTTTGCGCACCATTGAAGAGCAGTTAGACCGCAAAGAGATAACCTTATCCGAAAGCCGTCAGCTGAAGATGCGTGCCGCACGCGAGAGTGCCAAAACTATTAGCGTAAAAACCCGTGAGCAATCGCACAAGCTATCAGCTTTAGTGCACCAACGCATAGCCGAAAACCGCACCCTAAGCGATACTCTTACCTATAAAGCTGAGGTACAGAAAACAATTGATTCTATCGTGATAGAAACCCGTCCGTCGCGAATTGGAGGTACTGAAATACGCATTGGTAATGACCATATTTACATCGGTAGGCGTCATTGTAAAGTAGAAGATTATTTAGACCGCGATTACAAACGCACGCAAGGCGGTCTGTACTTTGCCCTTGCCTTTCACAACCTTAATAGTAGCGAGCATTTTAGCAATAATCACTTTAGGCTATGGGGCTCAAAATCAGTAGAGATAGGCTATACCCGCAACACCCGTCTGCTTAAAAACAACAATCTGTTGCACCTTAACTACGGACTGTCGTGGATGATGGACAAACTCAAAATGAAAGAAGATGAGCACTTCGTGAAAAACGGCAATATCACCGAGATAGTGCCTTACCCTAAGGAGACCATCAAATCGAAGTTTAAAACGATGTACCTTATTTTGCCCATCAATCTCGAGTTTGACCTAACAGACTCATTTACCTATAACGATAAGACCTATTACCCTACCCATCAAGCCTTTCGCGTAGGAGTAGGTACTTATGTAGGGGCACTGCTCACCACCAAACAGAAAGTAAAATACACCGAAAACGGCAGTACCCATAAAGATATGAACCGCAAGTACTACAACGTAAACGAATGGACGTATGGCGTATCAGCCCATATAGGTTATGGCAACTTTGCTTTCTACGCCCGCTATAGTCTGGTACCCCTATTCACTAACAACCCTATAAACGAATATCCTTTCTCTGTAGGGATAAGGTTTGGACATTGATACTCTAAATAAAAAAGGCGAGAGATGAAATACAAAAATCATCTCTTGCCTTTTTTTATAGGGAGAAAACATTACTATATCTTAGTATAAACGACCGCTAATTTTAAAAAAATAAAAAATATTCTTTATCGTTTGTTAATTATTAATTATTTTGTACCTTTGTCGCAAAATTACAACAATTATTATCCTACCACTGAGAAACTAACGTAATAAACGGTAATATAATATGAGCATCACAAAGAAACTAAATCCTGACTATGTATTTGAAACCAGTTGGGAAGTGTGTAATAAAGTGGGGGGCATTCATACAGTCATTGCCACCAAAGCAGCCAGCATTGTAAAGCAATTCAGGAGTAAATATATACTTATAGGTCCTGATATTTGGCAGCATAATGAAAACAAGGAATTTGTAGAAAATCCTGAACTTTTTAAATCATGGCGTGCTAAAGCCGCTTCTGAAGGCTTGAGAGTACGTGTAGGGAATTGGAAAATAGAGGGGAACCCTATCGTTATACTCGTAGATTTCTCTCACTATGTTAGCAGCAAAAATGATGTGCTGCGTTTTTATTGGGACACCTATCACTTAGACTCTTTCAATAGCCCTTGGGACTATGTAGAGTCGGTGCTTTTCGGTTATGCCGTAGGGAAGGTAATCGAGAGCTTTACTAAGTTTAACACCGCTTCGCGCGAAAATGTGATTTGCCATTTCCACGAGTGGATGACAGGTAGCGGTTTGCTATATATAGAAGACAGAATGCCTAAAATAGGCTCGGTATTTACTACCCACGCTACCGTAGTAGGGCGCGCTATTGCTGGCAACGGACTGCCGCTCTACAATACAATGAAGGACTACAATCCTGAAGAAATGGCATACAAATTCGGGGTGCAACACAAACATTTCCTCGAAAAAGAAACCGCCAAAGTAGCTGACTGTTTTACTACCGTTAGTGAAATCACTGCACAAGAAGCGCTACACTTCTTAGCGCGCCAAACCGACATCATCACTCCTAACGGTTTTGAAGATAAGATTATACCTGCTGAAAAAACTTTTGCTAAAAAACGCACTGATGCGAGAAAAACGCTGATAAATGTAGCACAAGCACTTACCAATCAGCCTATTAGCGAAGATACAAAAATAGTAGCTATCAGCGGAAGATATGAGTTTCGCAACAAAGGTATCGATGCCTTTATCGATGCACTTGGGGCACTAAACCGAAATGCTAAAAACAAGAAAGAATTAGTAGCTTATATACTAATCCCTACTGCCCACGATGCGCCTAATCAGGGGCTGCTAAACAACCTAAAAAATCCAAAACAATCGGCTGATAATGAGCAGAAGCATCTTACCCACATCTTACCCGATGTGTACCACGATGTGATAATGAAGCGCATTTATGAGCAAGAGCTTTTCAACCGCAAAGAAGACAAAGTGAAGGTTATTTTCTGTCCGAGTTATCTTAATGGTAATGACGGCGTGTTTAACCTTAGCTATTACGACCTGCTAATAGGGCTTGACGGCACTGCTTTCCCATCGTACTACGAGCCTTGGGGCTATACACCACTTGAAAGTTTGGCGTTTAAAGTGCCTACCATTACCACTACTTTGGCAGGGTTTGGCAAGTGGGTGAATGATTTTTACCCTGAAAAACAAAAAGCTATAGAAGTAGTAACGCGCACTGATAGCAACTATGGCGATGTAGTAGCTTCTATAGTGAAAAACTTTGTTACCCTATTAGATAGCAAAGAAGAAGACCTACAAGCCCGCCGCGATACTGCTGCAAAAGTATCGGAGATAGCTTTGTGGAAGAATTTAGTGAAGTATTATATTAAATGTTACGAATTGACCTTGGAACATATAGAAGATAGAGTAGAAAAACTGCCACCTGTAGAAACAGAAGGAGTGGCCTATTTAGAAAAATCAAAAGTAGTAACGCCTCCTAATTGGCGCAGTGTAATTATACACCGTGCTATACCCGAAGCCCTTCAGCCATTAGAAGAGTTATCTAAAAACCTATGGTGGTGTTGGAATGATGAGGCTTACGAAGTATTTAAATACGTAGACAAAGAAAAATGGATAGAGGTACGCAAAAACCCTATTGCACTGTTAGACAGTATCTCGCTAAAACGCTATAAAGAGTTAGAGCAAGACAATGTGTTTATGCGCAATCTATCAAAAGTATATGCTGATTTCCAAGCCTATATGGCTAAAAAAGCCGAAATGATTTCGCCATCAGTTTCTTACTTCAGTATGGAATACGGCTTGCACTCATCGCTTAAAATTTATTCAGGCGGTTTGGGTATTTTGGCTGGTGACTATCTGAAAGAAGCGAGTGATAAGGCTACCAAAATAACAGGGGTGGGACTTTTATACCGTTATGGTTATTTCACCCAAAAACTATCATCAGCAGGTAACCAAGAAGCTGATTATGAAGCGCAAGACTTCTCGAAAATACCAGTAACCCCCGTAACTGACGAAACGGGTAAATGGGTAATTGTATCAATAGACCTACCTGGTCGTACTCTTTACGCTCGCGTATGGCGTGTAGATGTAGGGCGCATAGAGCTTTACTTACTTGATACTGACTTTGAAAACAACCGCGAAGGCGACCGTTCAATCACTCACCACTTATATGGTGGCGACTGGGAAAACCGTCTGAAACAAGAGATGCTACTCGGTTTAGGAGGTATTAAGATGTTGCGTAAACTCGGTATAGACAGCGATATTTACCACTGCAACGAAGGGCACGCAGCCTTTATAGGTCTTGAGCGACTAAGCGAGTATATTCAGAATGACAATCTTGCTTTCTCAGAAGCGTTAGAGGTAGTACGTGCCTCATCGCTCTTTACCACTCACACCCCAGTGCCTGCAGGTCACGATGCTTTTGAAGAAGGTCTGTTGCACGCTTATTTAGCAAAATACGCTGATAAGCTACATGTTAACTGGGAGCAAATCTTAGCCCTTGGTAAGATAAGGTTAGAAGATCCGTATGAGAAATTCTCGATGAGTAACTTGGCGGCTAACCTATCGCAAGAGGTTAATGGTGTGAGCTGGCTACACGGTGAGGTGAGCAAGGATATACTTAAAGACCTATGGCCTGGCTATATGCCTGAAGAACTACACATTAGCTACGTAACCAACGGGGTACACCAACCTACTTGGACGGCAGGTCTGTGGAAAGAAGTAGAAAACGAAGTATTTGGCAAGGACTACAAAACCCACCACTACGACCCTAAGAGCTTTGAAGGTATCTATAAGGTGTCTGACCAACGTGTGTGGGAAATAAAAACAGCTTTGCGTTCAAAACTATTGCGCCGCGTAGAACAAAAATTGCGTTTAGAAAAGAATACACCTTATTTTTCGCCACGCCAATTGGTAGAAATTAAAGAAAACCTACGCGAAGATATCTTAACTATAGGTTTTGCAAGACGTTTTGCTACCTACAAACGCGCCCACTTGCTCTTTACTAATATAGAGCGTTTAGACCGCATCGTAAATAATCCTGACCGCCCTGTACAATTTATCTTTGCAGGTAAAGCACACCCTGCCGATAAAGCGGGTCAAGATTTGATAAAAAATATCGTGGAAATCTCTAAGCTACCGCAATTCTTAGGCAAAATCCTCTTCATACCTAACTACGATATGGAGTTGGCACGCCATATGGTACAAGGGGTAGACGTATGGATGAATACCCCTACACGACCTTTAGAAGCCTCAGGAACCAGTGGTGAAAAAGCAGCGATGAACGGTACTATGCACTTCAGCGTGTTAGACGGTTGGTGGGTAGAAGGTTATCGCGAAGATGCCGGCTGGGCACTGCCAATGGAGCGCGCTTACGAAAATCAACAGTATCAAGACGAGATGGATGCTGAGATGATTTACAACATCATCGAAGACGAAATTGCGCCTATATTCTACGATAAGAACAAAGATGGCATATCATCTCGCTGGTGTGCCCTTATCAAGAATACGATAGCCAAAGTAGCGGTAAACTTTACCACTACACGTATGCTTACCGACTACGAAAACCAATATTATTTCCCAATGGCTGAGCGCGTTACTAAGTTGAAAGACAATCGTTTCAATCTTGCGATACAGCTTTCTGATTGGAAACGCCGCGTAACTCAAGAATGGGATAATATAAAAGTAGTTGACTTTAAAGTGCCTAACCGCAATGAGCAAATTATCTCAATAGGTAAGACTTACAAAGGAGAAATAACCTTAGACGTTTCAGAACTCGACCCTAAAGATGTAGGGGTAGAGGTAGTAGTAGCAGAACAGAAAGATGAAAAAATAAAAGTATTATCAACCTCAGAGTTCAATTTGGTGTCTCACGAGGGTAGCAGGGCTACTTATCAGATAGAAATAGCGTCAGAATACCCAGGAGCATTGCATCTTGCGATACGCATTTTCCCTAAAAATGAGCACTTGCCACATCGTCAAGACTTTGCTTTAGTAAAATGGTTATAATGTTAAATTATTGATTATTAGTATTTTATGAGTATTGTTTTCTTATGGAATGTTAAATTTCACAAAAAAAATGCTTGTAAAATACTAACATATTAAAATAATACTTATATTTGCAGCAAATTTTTAAATAGTAATCAAATTCATTTTTAAGTATGAAGAAAATCAAAGTAACTTTATTTGCTTTAGCTGCTGCTTTCTCAGTAGGGGCTCAAGCACAAGATGAAAACAATCCTTGGCAAATAGGATTTGGAGTAAACTCCGTTGATATCCGTACCCCTAAAGATTTTGGGGATGTATTAAAAGACTGGGCAGGACCAAGCGATTTGAACATTCTTCCTGCAGTATCACGTCTTTCAGTAGGTAGATACATCGGAAAGGGCTTTTCTGCAGAACTTTCAGGGTCTCTAAACAAAATTGAGAAAGGTTATGGTTATAACAAAGACCTTGATAACAAAGTAGATCAGTCATTCTGGGCTGTAAACTTAGCAGCTCAATACCACTTGAACACTTTGTGGAGTGGTGCAAGATGGTTTGACCCATACGCTCAAGTAGGTGGTGGTTATGCAGCTATCGACAACGAAGGTAAATTCCGTACCTTAGTAGGAGCTGGAGCTAACTTCTGGTTTACTGATAATATCGGTCTTAACCTACAAACTGCTTATCACCCAACAATGAAGTCTGAGTCAACAGAAAATTATTTCCAACACGCTTTGGGAATCACTATCAAATTCGGTAAACAAGACCGCGATAACGATGGTGTAGCTGATAAAGACGATAAATGTCCAGATGTAGCTGGTAAACCAGAACTTAACGGATGTCCAGATGCTGACGGTGATGGAATTACTGATGCTGAAGACTCTTGTCCAGATGTATTCGGTCTTAAAGAATTCAACGGTTGCCCTGATACAGATGGTGACGGTATCGCTGATAAAGACGATGAGTGCCCTGAAGTAGCTGGTAGACCAGAACTTAAAGGTTGCCCAGATGCTGATAACGATGGTATTGCTGATAAAGACGATAAATGCCCACAACAAGCAGGTCCTAAAGAAAATAACGGTTGCCCTTGGCCAGATAGAGATGGTGACGGTGTACTTGACAAAGATGACGAATGTCCAGATGTAAAAGGTACTGTGGCTAACAACGGTTGCCCTGAAGTAACTCAAGAAGTACAAAAGAAATTGAACGATTTCGCTAAAACTATCTTGTTCGACCTTGGTAAAGCTACTATCAAACCTGAATCAGCTGATGTATTAGATAACATCGTAAAAGTACTTAACGAGTTTAAAAAAGCTAAATTCTCTGTAGAAGGTTATACTGATAGCACTGGTAACAAAGCTAAAAACATAAAATTGTCAGAAGCAAGAGCTAATTCAGTAAAAGATTATCTTGTTGCTAAAGGTATCGCTGCTGATCGCCTTTCAGCTAAAGGTTTCGGTCCTGAAAAACCAGTTGCTGATAACAAAACTAAGGCTGGTAGAGAACAAAACCGCCGCGTTGAAATCAACTTGGTAAAATAATTTGTATCAATCTTTTTACTCCAATAAAATAAAAGGCGTTGCTAATGGCAGCGCCTTTTTTTAATTAGTAATCACTCATTAAATTGTAAGCTGTTAATTGTCTATCGAATTACAACTCCAGACCCTACCAACCTCACCCGGTATTTATCAATTCTATGATGATACCGATACACTTATCTATGTAGGTAAGGCTGTTAATCTAAAAAAAAGAGTATCGTCATACTTTCAGAAGACACACGACAATGCCAAGACTCGAGTATTGGTAAAGAAAATAGTGCGCATAGAACACATAGTAGTAGCTACAGAAAGCGATGCGTTGCTATTGGAGAATAACCTTATTAAGAAATATCAGCCGCGCTATAATGTGTTGCTTAAAGACGATAAGAGCTACCCGTGGATATGTGTGAAAAAAGAACGATTTCCGAGAGTGTTTTCCACTCGCCGAATTGTTAAAGATGGTTCTCTCTATTTTGGTCCTTATACGAGTATGAAGACCGTTCACACTCTTTTAGATTTGATAAAAGAGCTCTTTCCGTTGCGCAACTGCACTTACGACCTATCTCCTCAAAACATTGCCAATCACAAGTTTAAGGTATGTTTAGAATACCATTTAAAAAACTGCAAAGGCCCTTGCGAAGGGCTACAGACAGAAGAGGACTACAATAACAATATTCAGCAGATAGTAGAGATACTCAAAGGGAATTTTAAAGAAGCTCTTACCCGATTTAAAGAAGAAATGAATGTGTTGGCTGCTGAGATGCTCTTTGAAGAAGCTCATCTTATCAAGCAAAAGATTACTTCGCTTGAAAACTATCAGGCAAAATCGACTATAGTGAGTAGTAAGATTAGCAATGTAGATGTGTTTTCTATTGTTTCAGATGAAGAATATGGCTATGTGAACTTTTTGCAAGTAGCATATGGGGCTATCGTAAGGGCTCATACCCTCGAAATTAAGAAAAAGTTAGAGGAGACAGATAGAGAGTTATTAGAATATGCTATTATAGACATCAGAGAACGCTTTTATTCTACTTCTAAAGAGATTATTACGCCTTTTGAAGTAACTCTTTCAGAAGGACTACAGCTTACTATCCCCAAAGCAGGCGAGAAAAAACAGCTGTTAGAGCTATCAGTGCGCAATGCTAAACACTTCAGACAAGAGCGCTTCAAACAAGAGAAAATAGTAGACCCTGAGCGCCATACCAATCGCATTCTTACCCAAATGCAGCGCGACCTGCACCTATCAGTGCCACCAGTGCATATAGAGTGTTTTGACAACTCTAATATACAAGGCACCAATCCGGTTTCGGCTTGTGTGGTATTCAAAAATGCCAAACCGAGTAAGAAAGATTACCGTCATTTCAATGTAAAAACAGTAGAAGGCCCTAATGACTTTGCTTCTATGGAAGAGGCTGTCTATCGCCGTTATAGGCGTTTGCTTGACGAAGGACAGTCCCTGCCGCAGCTCATCATCATCGATGGGGGCAAAGGGCAGTTGTCATCAGCTCTTAAAGCCCTTGAACAGTTAGAATTAAGGGGTAAAATAGCGATTATCGGTATCGCTAAACGATTAGAAGAAATCTACTTTCCAGAAGACAGTGTGCCGCTGTACTTAGACAAACGGTCAGAAACACTGCGCGTAATTCAGCAGCTACGCGATGAGGCGCACCGCTTTGGTATTACTTTTCACCGCCAAAAGCGCAGCAAATCGGCTATAGTGTCAGAATTAGACAGTATAGAGGGAATAGGTGAAAAGACGCAAGAACTACTGCTACAGCACTTTAAGTCAGTGAAGCGCATACAAGAAGCTTCATTAGAAGACCTTACCAAAGTAATAGGTCACAGAGCCAAAAAAGTATACGAACACTTCTCTAATAGCTAATTATCAACTTTAATGTATCGTTCAAAAGTAAAGGGGTATAGGTGCTTTTCGTCAGCAGTTACGTGTTCCTTACTTACTAAGGTAAAGCGGGTAGGAGGAATAGGAGGGAAGAAGACATCAGCTTCAGCAAAAGTGTGATGTACACGGGTCAGCTCAATAGCATCAGCCAAAGGAAGGGCTTGTGCATAGATTTCGCCTCCCCCAATGATATAAGGGCAAGAGTCTATCAGCAAAGCCTCGCGGATAGCCTCCTGTAGAGAGCCTACTACTATTACCCCCTCAGGGGTGTAATCTCTTTGGCGGGTGATAACTATGTGGGTGCGTTGGGGCAGCAGCTTCGGGAAAGTCTCGAAAGTCTTGCGCCCCATAATAATACAATGCCCTGTAGTAAGGTTTTTGAAATGTTTGAAGTCTTTAGGCAAATGCCATAGTAGGTTGCTGCCCCTGCCGATAGCGTTGTCATCAGCGGCAGCTGCTATTAGGGTAATCATACGGTGCGGGTGTTAGAAGTGTCGGCAGCGTCTAATTCTTTTTTAGCTTGCTCTTTCTGCAATTCAAATTCTCTTTCTACAGCTGCTTCCATTTTTATAAGTTTCTTCTGTTGGGCAGCAATAAGCTGTTCGCGTTGCTTGTCTTGCCATTTTTTTCCTAGAAAACGATTGAAGACAAACACATTCATAGCGTGCCACAACCATAAAAAAAGCCAGATAAGAGAGAGCCACAAGTACCAGTTGTACTCCACTCCGTAATCTAAGATTTTATTAGCTACAAAAAAGAAAACGCATCCTAATACAAACACGAAAAAGTGAATGTATAAGAGGCGTTTTTGTTTTAGGTAAGTTTCTGCATTTTTAAACAATTCGTATTGTTCGGGTGTCAATTGAGTATTAGACATTTGTGTTAATTTTAAAATTTGCTGCAAAAATAAAAAAAATATATTATCTTTGCAAATACGAAATACTAAATGTAAAAAAAACAGAGAGACAGATGATTATACAGATACATTCTCAGAATCCGCGCCTATTAGACGTGCTAAACAAAAATCCAGAAACTGACTTTGGTATCTATGCCAAAGCCCTGCGCAATGGTCAGTTAGTGGGCAATGCGGTAAGCGCTCATCAGTATGATGTGGTTTTTCAGGACACCCGTTATAGCTATCTGCCTGAGGAAAGCAATCAAATTGACTTTCAGAGCTACTGTTCTCCCTTAGTGATATTGCACTGCTGCAATGAGTTTTTCAAAGACCAATTGCAAGAGAAAGAAGCCTATTTTCAGCAATCAATCAAATGGTTAGGGAAGCCCCGCAAAGAGGTAGATACAATGCCCTGTACTATAGAGGTTAAAAATCTGTATATCAATTCGTCTTGGTATAAAAATGGTGAATTCTTATTGGCTCGTTATTTCAAAAACTGCCATATCACTCCCCTTATTGGCAACAATGTAGCCCTTAAGGTAGAGGGCAAGACTATTTTTGAAGCTATTAACCTGCTCAGTTTTATAGCCGTGATTACCCATATCACTAATGAGTACGGCGAATACACTTATATAGACGACTCATTTGCACAGAAATACGCTCGTATCCTCACTAATATAGACGATGTGCCGTATTTTGTATTCTACTTATTTATCAAGCGTGCTGTGAAGAGCGAACGCCAACTAAGCGAGATAAAAGGGGCGTTTGAAGCCTATTTCAGCACCAAAGGGCTTAATATCGACTTCCAGTTTACCGATACCCACGGCAGCCGTATGGCGTTTGTTATTAATGAATTTGGTTTTGAAACCCCTGTATTAGATATAGGTTGTGGCGAACTCAAATATTACCGCCGCTTTATGCGCAAGAATTACAACTATAAGCTGCCGTATTTTGCTACGGATATAGACCCTGAAGTGGCGGCATACGTTCAGACGCTTAGAGAGAAGATGGAGGCTGATAACCTCGTATTCCTAAAGAGCTTAGACGATTTTGCCTATACTAAACCGGTGAATATACTGCTAACGGAGGTAATAGAACACAATACCCCCGAAGAGGCAAAAGCCTTAGTAACGCGCTGCTTGCAAATACCTTTCCACAAAATGATTATCACCACCCCTGATAGCCGCTTCAATGTGCATTACTTTGAAGACCCCGACAGCGCTTTGCGACATTCAGACCACCATTTTGAGTGGGACGATACCCAATTCAGGGCTTTCATCAGCGAAGTAACAGCTGCCTTTCCGCAATACCAAGTGCGCTACGAAGGGATAGGCGACCGTATAAACGGCGTATGCCCAACCCAAGCCGCTGTAATAGAAAATTTCAAATCATAAAACCCTTATATTATGCTTAAATCTCTTTTTTTAACCGCTGCCGTAGTGTGCTCTTCTTTTGCTTTTGGGCAAGCCTCAGGCAATGTAAATTATAAAGACAGAAGCCGCACTGGCTGGAATAACGATGATACTACTATCGATTTTCCTCTTAATTACGAAATGGTAGTAACAGCCAAAGGCTTGGCGAATGTAAAAGCCGATGCCTTTGTGGCTATTTTTAGTGTAGTGCAAGTAGGCAAAACGGCTGAAGAAGCTACGCAACTGATGGTTCAGCGTCTTTCGTCTGCCCTATCGGCTCTTAAGGCTAAAAACTTTGAATTCTTTGTAGATATGATTTCTTTCGTGCCTATGTACGAATACGAAACCGAGAAAAAAGTGTTTAGCAAGCGTACTTATAATGAACTGCCCGTAGGCTTCGAACTCAAACAAAATCTCCATATCAAAATCAGAGAAGCCTCTCAGCTGAATGAACTCATCATCTTGCTCTCTAATAGCGAGATTTACGATTTGGTGCGAATGGATTACTACGCCAGCAATCTCGAGGCGGTAAAAAAAGAACTGATGACCAAAGTAAAAGCCGCTTTTGCCGAAAAACAAAAACTCTATGAAACGACCCTTGGTGAGAGCTTTGCCACTGCTGAAAAGAAAATAACCGATGGCTTTGCACAGACTTCACCCTCTCAGCAATACAAGAGCTACGAAGCCTATAACAGCGCTTCATTGCAAGGCAAACGCGCAGGTAATATACTGCAAGCTAACAAATCGACAACGCAGTATTACCAGCCTATCGCTGATAAAGATTTTGATGTAGTGCTTAACCCTATCATCGTAGAGCCTGTTATACAACTCATTTACGAGATGAAAATGAGTGTCAATCGTCCTGAAAAAAACAAGAGCAAAGAGGTGATGTTCTTAACGCCTGCCGGCGAACTTAAAAAAATAAATCTTCCTTAAAATATTAAAGTAAAAACGTATTAAATAGTTATGAAAAACAGCTTAAAACTCCTTTGTTTATCGTTCCTATTGCTTTTTGTAGGTTGTGCTTCTCCTAAGAAAATTATAGCCCCTGAGGATTATTGCGTTCCTCCCGCATATACCATAACTTCGGATAAAGAAGCGCCTATAGAAATAGATGCTGAAGAATTTGCATTGAATAAGAAGCTTTTTAAAGGAAAGTTATCTGATAGAAACATTCTTATCGCATACGCTTCTCATATCGATAAGCCTTTGTTGGCACTAATAGCCTTAGACGATGACCCCTCTAGTGAAGCCCAACAAAAGCGCAACACGCTGCAATTAGAAATTCATAGCAAGATTACAGCTATTTTCTCGCAGATGAATGCCGTAACCGCAGAATTAGATTGCGAAGAAGAACGGATAGACCAAATAGCGACTACCATTAGCAACCTCAATGATAAAAATATCAGCAGACTTACCGTGGCTTCCATTCTTATTGGGGCTGCCGTTTCGGTAGCAGGAGCTTATATAGCAGATGATGGCTGGGATAAAGGTATTGCTGCAGGAGGAGGTGTGCTTGGCGCAGGACTGAGTTTCCTCACCCTTAATCCGAAAGGAAAAAAGGTAATGCTAAAACACCCGCGCAATCTGTTGCGTTGCTTTATGACTGAAAAGAATAATGGTGAGTTTCCTCCTTTTGTGTGGTATATGATTAACGAACGTCGCTTTACCAATTCAGGAGAAGGTTCTATTTTGCTGCATATGCAACAAAGATGGGTAAAGAATCTTTTTGATAACGACAAAGAAAAGGCTCTAGAAGCAGTGCTTTTCAGCGATGGAGGTATCTATTATGCAGGCGATTTGCATACCCGTGCCGAGATGTTCGACCAAATGCAGTCAGTAATACATTCACTTCATCAAAATATAGACTTTTTTATACAAGAAGTCAATATGCTGATGCTAAAAAAATAACAGTTTGATGAGAAAACTCTTTTTACTTCTATTGATAGGGGCTACACTTCCTGCTGTAGCCCAAACTTCTAAAGAACTTCTATACGTAATAGATGCCAGTTACCTCAAACAAGGCTCTACTTATGGACAATTAGGTTTGCATTTCAATTGTTACGACAGCAATAGTATAGCACTATCAGCGGGTATTGCTGGTAACTTCCGCTCAGAGAACAAACAACTTATCGCTATCCCCGAAGCACAATTCTCGGCGTGGATAAGAGCCGATAATGAGCGTGGAGGCTTAATTGATATTCCTGTCTTGCTCTTGCGCCCCCAGCTCAATTTTTCACCATATTACTTCGCCCCTGAAGCGGGTATACAAATTCTCATACTCTATGTAAAAGCAGGCTACGCTTTCCCTTGGGGCAAAATAAATGACAACTACCCTTTTGAAACAGGTAAATTCCGCTTTTCAGTAGGGATAAGTATACCATTAAAGCAATAATAATATTCGTATGACCCTACAACAACATTTTGCTAAATACATTTTCGGAAAAACCAAGCAAATAGAAGCCCTTTGTGCGCTTTTTAGCTTGCGTACCCTCAAAAAGAAAGAGTATCTTTTGCGAGAAGGAGAAACTTGTAAATTTGAGGCTTTTATCACTAAAGGACTTTTGCGCACTTACCATATCGACCGCAATGGCAATGAGCAAGTGCTTTTCTTTGGCGCTGAAGACTGGTGGGTAACCGATTTTGATAGCTTTATGCACCAAACACCCTCTCGGCTCTATATCCAAGCCTTAGAAGATAGCGAACTGCTCATTATCACTCCCGAAGACAAGCGGTATGCTTTTGAGCATATCCCTATTACCGAGCGACTTTTTAGGCTGATGATCCTCCGCACCCATATCGCTCTACAGCGCCGTATGATTGATGCCCTTAGCAAAACCGCCGAAGAGCGTTACCACGACTTTCTGAATCAATACCCTAAGATTGCTCACCAGCTTACTAATATACAAATAGCAGCTTATCTGGGGGTAACCCACGAATTTGTGAGCAAAATTAGAAAGAAAATTAGCAAATTTACCAATTAGCAAATTAGCAAATTGCTTGTGCATCTCGCACTTATTGAACTACTTCAATGCAAAACCCCTCATCACTGCCGTACCTTTGCATCGTGAAATTAAACGTTGTAAAAGTATGGCAGTTTTTATATTAATACTCAGCATTATCCTCTTTAGTGTACTCTTTCGCAAACGCGAAGAGCACTGGCTTCCTTTTGGTAAAGACCATATTTTGCGAAAATTCAAGCGAGGCGGTCGTACCTTTATTTATGAACAAGCCTCTTTTGGGGCTTCGCAAGAAACCGTGTATTACCTTTTCCAGTTGGTGTACGAACTCACCAAGCGCAAAGGTTTTTCGCAGTACAAATACGACCTATACGACTTTTCGTATAACATCTTTTGTTATGAAGAAACAACCCTAAAAATATTCCGCTACGAAACCTATATCTATCTTATTCGCTGTACCGAGCCTATAAGTATTGAAGAATTTGAAAGAATAAACCCATATGTTAAATTAGAAAATTAATATGATGTTAGAAAAACTTGTACAATATCTAAGAAATGAAAATCCTTCTTTAAAAGTAGAGGGATTACCTCTGAAAGAACAATATCGCGCTTTGGTAAATGTACGTCCGCCACAACCTATAAGCGCTGACTTTCTGAAATGGCAAAATGCTTATTTAACCGAAGAACGCGAGCGCAAGGGCGTAGTAGAGGCGATGGAACTTCCTACCTCTCAGTTATATCCTGCCATAGCCCTTTGGCAAGGCGACATCACTCGGCTAAAAGTAGATGCGATTGTCAATGCCGCTAACAACCAACTACTGGGCTGTTTTGCTCCTTTGCACAACTGTATAGACAATGCTATTCACACAGCGGCAGGAGTACAACTCCGCGCTGATTGTAACGCCCTAATGCAAGCGCAAGGACATAAAGAGGCTACAGGCACCGCTAAAATTACCAAAGGCTATAACCTGCCTGCTAAATATGTACTCCACACGGTGGGACCTATTGTAGGTGAAAGCCTCACCCCGCTGCATTGCGAGCAGCTTGCCTCTTGTTACAAGAGTTGTTTGGCAGTAGCCGAAGCCCACTCATTGCAATCGGTGGCTTTCTGTTGCATTTCTACAGGGGTATTCCGTTTTCCTAACAGAGAGGCTGCCCAAATAGCAGTACAAACCGTTACTGATTATGTAGTCAATCACCCTAACAGCTCTATTAAACGGATAATTTTCAATGTCTTTAAAGAAGAAGACTTTAGTATTTATCAACAATTATTAACTAAGAAATGGATAAATTGACAAACAAGCTAATTGATATACTCACAAATGCCCCTCATATCCTAATTGGGGCAGGGGCAGGACTGTCGGCTGCGGGCGGACTTAATTACACTTCGCCTGAGTTTACTGCTCAATGTTTCCCACAATACGCTGCATTGGGGTATAAAAACATTATGCATATACTGGGTACTTATTGGCAAGTGAATGATGCCAATGCACTGAAATATTACGCGGTATGGGCACAACATATTCACAATATACGCTATGCCCCTAAGGCTACAGCTCCTTATGTATGGCTGAAAGAGCAAGTAGCCAATAAAGACTATTTTGTAATTACCACTAATGTAGATTGTCAGTTTCACAAAGCAGGTTTTGCCCCTGAGCGTATTTATGCAATGCAGGGCGATTACGGCTTGTTTCAGTGTGCGCGTCCGTGTTCTGATGAGTTGTACAACAATGAAGAATGGGTAACTCAAGCCCTTGCGCATCGCCCTGACCCTTTTCATATTCGTGAAGAAGATGTACCTCGTTGTCCGCATTGCGGGGCTTACTTAGTACCCAATCTGCGTATGGATAGTCGTTTCGTAGGAACCCCTCATCAGCAGAATGCTAATGCTTATGAGCAGTTTTTGCAACGACACGCACCCGAAAGGCTTTTGTTGTTAGAAATAGGGGTTGGGTTTAATACTCCTAGTATTATCAGGTTCCCGTTTGAACAATTAGCACGGCAATTTCCTGACTCGGTTACCCTTATTCGCGTAAATTCTCATAACCCTGAAGTGCCCAACTTACCTAATTGTTATTCAATAGAAGCTCTTTGGCAATAAGTTTTTCTATATACTTTGCACTTATTGAACTACTTCAATGTTTTTCGCCCTTAACCCGCCGTACCTTTGCACCCGAAATCAATTAGAAAATTTAATAATCAAAAAACAGAAGAAATGATGACACAGAAATCTCAAAAACAACAAGTAACAGAGCTTTTAAAAGCTATCGAAACAGGTGCCGCTGAGCCCGTAGGCTATATCAATGCCGAGCATTACAAACAACACAACCTCGCCATTGCCGATGGTTTGGCTGGCTTCGGGGCTGCCTTACAAGCACTACCTGCTGGCTCTGCCCGCGTGAATACCGTACGTGTATTCCAAGATGGCGACTATGTATTCGCCCACACCGATTACAACTTCTTTGGCGATAAGATAGGCTTTGATATCTTCCGCTTCGAGAATGGCAAAATCGTAGAGCACTGGGACAACCTACAAGCCAAACCTACCCAACCTAACCCCAGCGGTCGCACAATGACCGACGGTACTACCGAAGTGAAGGATTTGGATAAGACGGAAGCTAATAAAACCCTTGTTCGCAACTTTGTAGAGGATATTTTGGTCAATGGCAAAATGGAAAAACTCGCAGGGTATTTTGATGGCGACAATTATTTGCAACACAATCCACAAATACCTGATAACCTTTCAGGCTTGGGCAGTGCGTTGCAGGCTATGGCTAAACAAGGTATCACGATGAAGTACGACACCATTCACAAAGTACTGGGCGAAGGTAACTTTGTGCTTGTAGTAAGCGAAGGACATTTGGGCGGTGTACATTCTTCATTCTACGACCTTTTCCGCGTAGAGAACGGCAAAATAGCAGAACATTGGGATACTATCGAGCCTATTGCTAAAAAAGAAACGTGGCAAAACCAAAACGGTAAGTTTGGGTTTTAATATCATAGGGGGCGAATTACCATTCGCCCCCTTATAATATTAATTCATTTCCCATTTTTCTTCTTCTAAGTTCAATTGTCGGTGGAAATTGCGTATTTGCTCCTCATCAATACGTGGGTTCTTATTCAGTTGGTGCAATATCTCTCGCTGATGATGCAAAATAGCAACGTATTTCTTTCGCACTTCGGGGGTAGTATTGCACTTCGGCAAATCGAGTTGGTATTGCCATATATCTTTCTGATTCTGTAATAGAAAACTATCAGTTATTCCTTCTTTGTAATGATCTTGCATATAATCTAAAGCCGATTGCGCTAATGATTTACGAATAAGACTTTCGGCTTCAGCTTCCGGAATATGGTCTTCATAATCAGGGAATTTAGCCCAACGGATAAGAGCTGGCAAACTAAGTCCTTGTACCAGTAGGGTTGCCAATATCACTATAAAAGTAATGTAGAGAATCAGGCTGCGATGCGGAAAAGGCTCGCCGTTCTCTAAAGTTAGAGGAATAGAAAGGGCTACCGCGAGTGAAAGCACCCCGCGCATTCCTGCCCAACCCAGTACCAAAGGCACCCGAAAGCCAGGGTTCCGCCTGTCGGCTACTGTGATAAAGTGTTTCATTACTTGAGTAATGAGTATAGCTCCATATGACGATAGCAGTCGTACCCCTACTACTACCCCTGTGATGAGCAGCCCATAGCTGGTAGCAGTAGTAAGACTCATTCCTTCAGCTTCTATCCCTTCGAGTACTTCAGGCAAAGCAAGTCCTATCAGCATAAAGGCAAGACCGTTGAGTATAAAACCTAAAATATCCCATACCGCTACCCCTTTGTTGCGTGTAGAGGCAGCAAGAATACTAGTAAGGTGCAACGACATATACATACTGCCTGCTACTACTGCCAACACTCCCGAAGCACCCATTTCGTTTGCTACAATATACATTATATAAGGTGCTATAACCGAGAGAATAACATCCATATTAGCATCGGTAGGGAGAAATTTGTGTATTTTACGCATCACCCACGCTACTGCCAAGCCTATAAGCGTTCCGCCAATAACTACCCAAACGAAATTCAAAGCCATATCCGTCCATACCAGCTGACCGGTAGTAACCACCAAAGCGGCAAACCTAAACACAATCAGGGATGAAGCATCATTTAGCAAACTCTCGCTTTCTATTATTGTGCTGATGCGTTTGGGTACCTTTACAAACTTCATAATCGTTGAAGCACTCACCGCATCGGTAGAGCCTATCACGCCCCCTAAAAGAAATCCTAAAGCCAATGAAAACCCAGGGAATACCATATTGGCTACCCAAGCCACGGCAGCAGCTGTGATAAAAACTACTATAAAGGCAAGACTAAAGATAATCCGTCGCCACTTCCACATCTCTTTTAGCGATAGTGAAAAAACATCGGTATATAAAAGCGGAGGCAAGAAGATGATAAGTACCAAATCGGGGTTGAGTGTAATGGCAGGCATATTAGGGATAAGACTTATCGCCAATCCCCCTAAAACTAAAAGAATAGGGTACGCCACTTTAAGCCGGTTAGCCAGCATAATCAGCAGCATAATAGCCACCATCAAAAGTAATAAGTAAGGGAAGTATTGCACCATAGTTCATTAATTATGAGGCGACAAAAATAGTAAAAAATACTCTTTAATCATAATTGATAAGTAATTTTTTATATCTTTGTGCCACTTATGAATATGTGCTGGCAGGGGAAAAGGAGAATAGAAACAAAATGCTTGCGATAACGAGGTTGGGTTTGGGGTGAAAAAACTTACACGAACTACACCAAAACAACGTCTATTATTTTTATAGTTTTCAGCTATACATATTTTCAACAACTCAATATGGTCTATTACGTAACATCTCTATAATTTCCTGTTCAGTTACTTCATATATGTTCATAGGAATAGATATAGATATCTTATAAGAAGCTATTTGTTTTAAAAAATCACTATCAAATAACTCTAAGCTGAGAAAACTATTTGTATAGTATATGTTTGTAACAAAACAAGCCTTTTCCATCCCCAAAGTATAGAAAATATCAAAATACTCTTTTATGAAATCAGAGAACCAAGAAAGATAACCTACTAATTTATCGTCATCTATATAAACTTTAGGATGCGATAAACCAATACAACCAAAGCTATATTTTAATTCATCGTCATCTATATAAACTTTAGGATGCAATAAACGAATCAAACCAAAGTCATATTTTTCACCTGTTTTAGGGTTCTTATCATTTGGATGGATGATTTTCCCTATCTTAATCTTATTACCTAATATTTTAAGTATTTCATCTATTAATAACTCTGTTCCAAATATTTCTATGGTGATATAATAAGCAATCATATTTATTCTAATTTATCTCCTGTGTTTATCCATATTTCTTTTTCATTAGTCTTTAAGTAAATATCATTTGTATCTTTATTTATGTGAAAATCTGCATTAGTATCTCCTTTCATTTCTTTCTCAAAAATTTTTAAATATTTTTTTTTTGCTTTAGTATCGTGCCACTTTTCTTTAGGTAACCATTTTAAACGATGGATATTTTTTGCTACTTCCTCCTTAGGATTTTTCTCCCATAGTAACTTAATTTTTTCTAACCCATTGAATCTATTCTGTAAATCTTCGATGATTTTTGTTTTAGATATTGAATATACACTAAAAATAAAATCAGGAATAATATTACCTTTAACTAACCAATCATCCCACATTACAGTGATACCTTCTTTGGGTTCTTGTTCCATTTGGGAGTGTATTTGAGCATATTTACGATCAATATCTGCTGTTAATCTATATACTTTCATTTTAAATTATTTTTTCCAGTCTTTCCAATCATCATATAATTCTCTAATAAGCTCAATTTGATGTCCTTTACATATATTATTTATAAAATCATCTAATTCCTCCTTATATCCTAAAAAATAATATAAAGATAATATTTTGTTATATACATAATGCTTTTCCTCTTCATCTTCACTCTTAATTAATTCTACTATCTCAGGAATAACTTCTTTTAATTTATCTCTTAACCATTCGTAAGGAATATTCTTTAATAAATAGATAGAATTTATAACTTCTGACTCTGTTCCAACTGTTGCAAGATATATCAAAGAATAATAAAATTTTTCTATAATCAATGTATAATTCGCAAATAAAAACAATAAGTTCACAAATCGTAAAGAGTCTATCTTTCTTTTACTCAAAAGACTGAAAAACTCTTTTTCATCCATTCGTTCTAAAAAATAAAAATATTTTTTCTTATCATTTTGAAATTTTGTTAGGATTGAGTTAATCTCATATATATTATTTATAACTTTTTTTTCCTCCATATTCTGTCTCTATACTACTTACTCTTTTTTGAAATTCCTCAAAAAGCATGTCTTCTGTGGGATATATAGTATAATGTCCTTTACTATGTTCTCCAAAAGGTTCTCCATCATTAATAATTTCTAAACCATTAGGAAGCTCAGTACCTGCTTTTATAGTATGATAATGTCCTGTTAAAGGAGCATTTTCTAAAGGAAAGGAAAAAGCAGATTTTCCTGTTTTCTTTTCTTTGTTTTTTTGAGATTTAACAATTCCATCTTCTTCCACTTTAATATCTTTTCCTTCTCTTACTGGTTTAGGTTCATTTCTACTCCCAAAAAGTATAACATCAACAGGCACAACTTTGTCTAACCCCAGCAAATCCACCCAAGCATTGGTATCACTTACATACGCAAAGAAATTAGGCTCCCCAGATAAAAATCCTATTGGGTCTTCACTTATATAGCGTCCTGTCTCGGGGTGGTAATACCTAAACCTATTGTAGCAAAGTTCTATCTCATTGTCATAGTACTGCCCTTGGTATTTAAACGGACACCTGAAATTCTCTTTAGCAAAGCCCTGTTGGGAGTTGCCATAGAGGTCTTGCTCGCGTTCCCATATCAGCTCGCCTTCTCGGTTGTAGGCTCTTCATTAGTGCATAGTGATGATGGAGTAATGCTTGCCATTTGCATTAGCTCTCTTAAGAAAAAAGTACAACAAACTACTCATACCGCAAAATTATTTTTGAAATATTTTGCGGGGTATTTTGTTATTTGCTGATTGTTAGAGGGTTGTGATTGTTGTTTTTTGTGGTTAGTTTTTCTTTTAAATGTTACCTCAAAACCATTAACAACTAAAATTTATATGCTAACTCTTTGCCTCTATACAATTCATTATAAGGTTTGTCATAGGCACTACCCACAAGTCTAAGGTTATTCTTATGGTTAAAATGTTTGTAATTCTTAAATATGACAGGCTTCTGCATCAATATATCCACATTACCATCTACAATATCAATGTCAATATAAGCATATTCCAATTGCTGCATACCTTCAAAGAGTTTACAATTCTCCATAGCACCACAATTTAATAAATACAAGTATTTTAAGTTCGTAAAATCAGGGAAGGCTGAGTAATCAGTCAAGTATTTACAATTTTTCAAGTAGAGCCGCTCTATCGTGCCTGCATTTTTAAGTCCACTTATAGAGGTCAATTTTCTACTATTCTCAACTTCAAGTGTCTTTATACCTATACAATTTTTCAAGAAATCAAAAGAGACGATAGTACAAGCGTAGAATTTCACAATATCAACATTAATTGTTCCCCAACTATCAAAAGGTTCTTTAAACTCCCTTAAGGATATTTGTTTTAATTTTATAGTCTTGTTGATATGAAGTAATTTTATACCCGCAACTACATTTAGCACTTCCAAATGAGGAAAATTAGCTAAATCTAACACCCCAGAAGCTGTAAACTCAATAGAAATATACGTTAATGTTGTAATCTGATTGAGAAAAGAGAGGTCTGTCTTGGGTGCAACCTCCCTTATTGCAATACCTTTAAGGGGCAATTCCGTGAGCAATAACAAATCCTCTTTGGAAGGATTGCAGGCAATTGCAATCTTCTCAATTCCCTTTCTCTTAGCATACTTTATTGCCTTCTGAAAATCTTCAGCTTTGCTTATCTCAAGCACCTGATAAGGCACATTTTGCACCAAATAATTCGTAAAATCATTGTACAAATAGTAGTAAGCCCCTATTTTCTTTTTATATTCATTCATCGTATTATATATTTATAAAATATTAAATCTATCCAAATCCTAGAGCTGCCCTCCGATTATAATTTTTCTTTGACCCGTGCCCACCGTTTTATGGTTTTCCTAAGAAGTTCAGGCGGTGATTGTAGAGGTCTTGTTCGCGTTCCCATATCAGCGCGCCTTCTTGGTTGTAGGCTCTTCATTAGTGCATAGTGTATAGTGATGATGGAGTAATGCTTGCCATTTGCATTAGCTCTCTTAAGAAAAAAGTACAACAAACTATTCATACCGCAAAATTATTTTTGAAATATTTTGTGGGGTGTTTTGTTAGTGGTTGATTTTTAGAGGGTTATGGTTGTTTTTTTGTGATTAGTTTGATGAGTGGTGAGATATTAACAAACTTATGGGTATTCTAAACAATATAAATATCTTGAGGAGTATTTATGGGAACTCTTATAATTAAATTATTTGCATTTTCAGCTTCGATAAAATCATCTATAATTGTGATATTAATAATTGGATCCATATTATCCATAAATAGAAACCATATTAAATTACCAATGTTATCTTCTAATAAAATTATCCCATCGCCCCCCCAACTTCCTTCACCTCCCCCTACAGTATATTTATTATTACTGTTCGTTACTAATATTTCAAATTTTGTAACATAATCTACCGAGTTGTATAAAAAATAGCTCTCAACAGTTGTTTTACAAACAACTCTTATTGATACATTATTTTTTTCAATGACCAAAATATCCCCATTTGGAAAAAATATACCATTTATTAAAGGACATTTAAAATTATTTATTAGTTTAACAATATCCATACATTATTCTTATTTATCTTTATAAGTATTTTTTTTGAGGTGTCAAGTTAAGGGCATATTAACAGAGGTTGGAAAATAGGTTCTCTTTCAAGCATTCTTTTTATTAAACTGTTAAAGATAGTCTCTTTGCTTTGTGAGCGATTAATCCTAAAACTATACTCAGCTAAATAGCGGTCTATGTTAAATTCTAATACCCAAGATCATTCATTTTGTGTGACTCACTGGATTTCATAGCTTCACGGACTTTTTGCATAAAATAATGTGCTGTCTGACGACTAATTTCATAACGACGAGCAACTTGTGAGGCTGATAGACCTTTAGTTGTTGTCATTTCAAAACATATAAAAAATGCTTTACGTAACCCAAATTTTAGTCTAT
>OJLB01000201.1_pt1:0-27500 | contig 36365 bp, 36 predicted proteins | sample 1596861 | NCBI WGS metagenome assembly OJLB01 (sample SAMEA3904681, study PRJEB24821) | metagenome | biome: Builtin; feature: hospital; material: surface | place: USA | collected 2013-06-06
GACTTTACCAAAGATGATGAGAACGTGAACTCCCAACCATTTATGCGTTGGAGGGACCGTTTCTTATTTTGTGCGGAAGCTCTTTATAAAGCGCAAGCTGAAACAGGTGAAATCAAAGGTCATTACTTGAATGCTACTGCAGGGACATGCGAAGAAATGCTAAAAAGGGCTGTCTTTGCCAGAGAGTTGGGAGTTCCTATCGTAATGCATGACTACTTAACAGGGGGATTCACCGCAAATACTACCTTGGCTCATTATTGCCGAGATAATGGTCTACTTCTTCACATCCACCGTGCAATGCATGCAGTTATTGATAGACAGAAGAATCATGGTATGCACTTTCGTGTACTAGCTAAAGCTTTGCGTCTGTCTGGTGGAGATCATATTCACGCCGGTACAGTAGTAGGTAAACTTGAGGGGGAAAGAGACATAACCTTGGGATTTGTTGATTTACTACGTGATGATTTTGTTGAAAAAGATCGAAGCCGCGGTATTTATTTCACTCAAGATTGGGTCTCTATACCAGGTGTTATACCTGTGGCTTCCGGGGGTATTCACGTTTGGCATATGCCTGCGTTGACAGAGATCTTTGGAGATGATTCCGTATTACAATTTGGTGGAGGAACTTTAGGACACCCTTGGGGAAATGCACCCGGCGCTGTAGCTAATCGAGTAGCTCTAGAAGCATGTGTACAAGCTCGTAATGAAGGACGCGATCTTGCTCGTGAAGGTAATGAAATTATCCGGGAGGCTAGCAAATGGAGTCCTGAACTGGCTGCTGCTTGTGAAGTCTGGAAGTCGATCAAATTCGAATTTGCCGCAATGGATACTTTGTAATCCAGTAATTACCATTTGGTTTATTAGTTGAATTTCAATTAAACTCGGCCCAATCTTTTACTAAAAGGATTGAGCCGAACCCAACGATTCTATTGTAGATGTTTTGGATAGCTACATATTTATCTAGATATCCAAGATCTTAAATACAAAATATAAGACCAAACGCAACTCTTTCTATTATTGCGTTGGATCCACAATTAATCCCAGGGGCTCTTAGGGTTGGTGTATTCTTTTCTATTCCGCAGTTTCGTCCCAAGTATCACAACTTCTTCTACCCATCCTGTATATTGTCCTTTCGTTCCGTGTTGGAATAGAAACTTATTCTATTAGTAGACGAGATTTTACGAAAAAAGTTCATTTATAGGAGAGAACAAATATTTCTTTTTTTCGATACGAATTTTACACAATACGAGAGCCGCCCCTATTTCGAATTGAAAAGGGTCGTATATAGCTATATAGCGAAGTGATACTCCGGGGTCTCACAAAAAAGAATGATTTCTTTCAATTGACTATTCATCTATTGTATTTTCATGTAAATAGGGACAAGAGAGCTCTATGAAAAAATGGTGGTTCAATTCGATGTTATCTAAGGGTAAGGGGGAATTAGAATACAGGTGTTGGTTAAGTAAATCAATGGAGAGCCCTGGTCCTATTAAAAATCCCAGTGTAAGCGAGGAACTGATTAGAAATGATAAGAATAAAAACATTCATAGTTCGAGCGATAGTGACAGTTCAAGTTACAGCAAATTAGCTGGTGTCAGGGACATTCATAATTTCATCTCGGATGACACTTTTTTTGTTAAGGATAGTAATAGAGATAGTTATTCCATCTATTTTGATATTGAAAATCAAATTTTGGAACTAGACAATGCTCATTCTTTTCTGAGTGAACTAGAAAGTTCTTTTTATAGCTTTCGTAATTATAGTTCGAGGAATAATGGATCTAAAAGCGCTGATCCTGATTCCGATCGTTACATGTATGATACTAAATCGAGTTGGAATAATCACATTCATAATTGCCTTGACTCTTATCTTCATTCTCAAATCTGTATTGATAGTCACGTTTTAAGTAGTAGTGACAATTATAGTGCCAGTTACATTTATAATTTCATTTGTAGTGAAAGTGAGAGTTCCAATATACAAAGTAGCACGAATGGTAGTGATTTAACTATAAGCGAAAGTTCTAATGAAAGCGAAAGTTCTAATGAAAGCGATGTAACTCAAAAATACAGGCATTTATGGGTTCAATGCGAAAATTGTTATGGATTAAATTATAAGAAATTTCTTAAATCAAAAATGTATCTTTGTGAACAATGCGGATATCATTTGAAAATGATTAGCTCAGATAGAATCGACCTTTTGGTTGATCCAGGTACTTGGGATCCGATGGATGACGACATGGTCTCTATAGATCCCATTGAATTTGATTCAGAAGAGGAACCTTATAAAAATCGTATTGATTCTTATCAAAGCAAGACAGGATTAACAGAGGCTGTTCAAACAGGTACAGGGCAACTAAACGGGATTCCCATCGCAATTGGGGTTATGGATTTTCAGTTTATGGGGGGTAGTATGGGATCCGTAGTAGGCGAGAAAATAACCCGTTTGATCGAGTATGCTGCCAATAAATTTTTACCTCTTCTTCTAGTGTGTGCTTCTGGGGGAGCACGCATGCAAGAAGGAAGTTTGAGTTTGATGCAAATGGCTAAAATATCTTCTGCTTTATATGATTATCAATCAAATAAAAAGTTATTCTATGTATCAATTCTTACATCCCCTACTACGGGTGGAGTGACAGCTAGTTTTGGTATGTTGGGGGATATCATTATTGCTGAACCTAATGCCTATATTGCATTTGCAGGTAAAAGAGTAATTGAACAAACATTGAATAAGACAGTACCTGAAGGTTCACAAGAGGCTGAATATTTATTCGATAAGGGCTTATTCGATCCAATCGTACCACGTAATCCTTTAAAAGGTGTTCTGAGCGAGTTATTTCTGTTCCACGGCCGTTTTCCTTTGAATCAAAATTAACTCCAGCAGAGTTCTTAAGTGAACTTTTTTTTGTGGCGAACAATTAGTTAGTTAGTTTATCCGAATCAAAATAAAATCAAATCCGAAGAATGGATTTTTCTTTGGTGACATAAAATTTCATTGTAGAAAGAATCGTGCGGATAATTATTTTACCGATATGACGGATTAGTAATCAGTAAACCTCTCTCAATAAAACAAGATCAAAAAGCATTCTTCCTTAGAATTAATTAGGGGCCGGGCAAATAAAATGAATTTCATGTTCCCCTCTTGCGTATGTATCTAATTCAAATAGAGAAAATCGAAACTCTTGCGTCTTTCTATATCTCCTAACAAGGACTATTTTCCTAGGAATCTCTGCTGTTGGATCGCATTCTAACGAATCCCTAGGGAATTTGTAAGAAATTCTTTTCTTTTTTAATATCTAATTTTGTATTAACAAAATTAGATATTAAAAAAGAAATCCGAAGCTAAAAACAAGAGAAGAATAAAAATAAGTAATAATAATGGATTATCATACATATATTTCATGTAGAAAGATGCATAGGCCCGTTTATTTAGTTCTACATTCCTTGCGCTTAGTATATATACTCATTTAGTATACTTAGTATACTTATATACAATTATATAAGTATACTTAATATACATTTATATACGAATTAGAATATGATAATAATTAGAATATGAATTCTAATTATTATAGGATATCCTTATACCAATAACAGGTACAAATATTAAATCGAGGTACCCTTTCTATGACAATTCTCAACAGCTTTCCCTCTATTTTTGTGCCTTTAGTGGGCCTAGTATTTCCGGCAATGGCAATGGCTTCGTTATTTCTTTATCTTGAAAAAAATAAGATTTTGTAAATCCGATCGGATCAAGGTCAAATCTCGTCTAGTTTTTTTCAAGACTTAGCGATGACGGATATCCATTTAGTAGAATAGTGTATAAGACTAAGAGGCGGCTTTCCCCGAACATAAACGAAGAGCTCTTATGCATGTGTAAACATGATATATAGGTACATAAATTCTATCTATTTTGAACAAGAGGCTGTGATCCGAACTCATGTCTGCAATGAAAGTCAATGGTACCAATCTACAGGGACTTATATGAAGGGGATACTCTTATTTTATTCTACCTCACCAATTCGATGAATTATTGCTAAGAGCTCACGTCCAAATAGTACTAGTTGATGAGAGTTACTTCGGAAATACAAAAAGTAAACTAAAATGGATTTGGTTTTGGTTATTTCCCCAATTCCAATAAAATGCAACTGGAGCTAGTATGTATGAGTTGGCGATCAGAATATATATGGGTAGAATTTATAGCGGGCTCTCGCAAACCAGGCAATTTCTTCTGGGCCTTTATCCTTTTTTTAGGCTCATTAGGATTCTTAGTGGTTGGAATTTCTAGTTATCTTGATAGGAATTTGCTATCTTTATTTCCGTCGCAGCAAATCAATTTTTTTCCACAAGGGATCGTGATGTCTTTCTACGGGATCGCGGGTCTCTTTATTAGTTCCTATTTGTGGTGCACAATTATATGGAATGTAGGTAGCGGTTATGATCGATTTGATACAAAAGAGGGAATAGTGTGTATTTTTCGTTGGGGATTTCCTGGAAAAAATCGCCGCATCTTTCTACGATTCCTTATGAAAGATATTCAGTCCATCAGAATAGAAGTTAAAGAGGGTATTTATGCTCGTCGTGTCCTTTATATAGAAAGCAGAGGCTTGGGGGCCATTCCCTTGAATCGTACTGATGAGAATTTGACTCCGCGAGAAATTGAGCAAAAGGCTGCGGAATTGGCCTATTTCTTGCGTGTACCAATTGAAGGATTTTGAAAAATGAACTGAAGAATAAACGCTTTCTTAGCAGGAGGAAACCCCCACGAATCCATTTTTCTTTAGCAAAACGGACTTGATTGAAGTTTCTTCCGAACGACCTGTTGGACCAAAGCAAACGTGTACGGAACAGCCATAATCTAAAACGAAACCCTTTTCTTTTATACTTTCTTTTGTCTTTACTACTGACCAAAGAATTGGATCTCATAAAATGAGGACTTTTCCGTCTTTTTTTTTTCACTCATTTTTGATCATCACAATATTCTTCAGAAAATTCTCTCAAATATTCCTTGGACTATGCTCGGGGACGGGGCTGGGGAGCCCGCTAATTTTTTTTTGCGAAATATTCGAAAGTTTCATTTTTAATAGAAGGTAAGTTCTTTCATTTCGAAATGCGACTAATATTTATTTTTTGAATTTGAATCTTTCGGGCATTCATCGAAGGGGGGAATCACTTCGAATATTTGATCAATTGAGATATCCGGAAACCCTATTTTTTTTTATTATTTCTTGCTTCAAATTCAAATTTGAATTTGAAGCGAGAATTCGCGGTGGATTCTTCTTCGATTTCTGTAGGTTTGCTACACTCGGTTCAAGGACTAACCGCCGAATCCCAACTAAAAAAAAAAAGACTCGATTTATAGGCGCGATACCTTGTAATCGAACTCATGCTTGATAGAAATATTAGACGCATAGAATCAACAAATGAGGTGGGTTCATTAACAATTCACAGATGAAAAAATGACAAAAAAGAACGCATCCATTCCCCTTAGATATCTTTCATCTATAGTATTTGTAGTATTTTTGCCCTGGTGGATCCCTCTCTCATTTAATAAAAGTCTGGAATCCTGGGTTACTAATTGGTGGAATACTAGTCAATCCGAAACCTTTTTGAATGATATTCAAGAAAAGGCTATTCTAGAAAAATTCATAGAATTAGAGGAATTATTTCTCTTGGACGAAATGATAAAGGAATTTCCGGAAAGACGTCTAGAAAAGCTTCGTATAGGGCTCCAGAAAGAAACAATCCAATTAATCAAGATGCACGATGAGGATCATATCCATACGATTTTTCACTTTTCGACAAATACAATCTGCTTCGTTATTCTAAGTGGTTATTCTATTTTGTGTAATGAAGAACTTTTTATTCTTAACTCTTGGGTTCAAGAATTCCTATATAATTTAAGCGACACAATAAAAGCCTTTTCGATTCTTTTCGTAACTGATTTATGTATCGGATTCCATTCACCCCGCGGTTGGGAACTACTGATTGGCTATGTCTACAACGACTTTGGGCTTGCTCATAATGATAATGATATTATTCTATCTGTTCTTGTTTCCACTTTTCCAGTCGTTCTAGATACATTTTTTAAATATTGGCTTTTTTCTTATTTAAATCGTGTATCTCCGTCACTTGTAGTGATTTATCATTCAATGACTGAGTGAAAAGCGATTCAATGATCCAATTAGAATATTTCTTATTTTGTACATAAGCAAAGCATTCAAAGCTGTACTTACCTTACTTTTTCTACCCATCCAGAGGATCCCTCCCAGATTCCAGGAATCCTATACCTATATTCCAGTAAAATGATTTCAGGAAATAGCAAAATCGCGGATAGGGAACTATATTAGTGACCTACCAAATTTTATTGTAGAAATTTTCGGGATCAACGATTGGACCATGCAAATTAGAAATACCTTTTCTTCGTTAAAGGGAGAGATTACTCGATTCATTTCCGTATCCCTCATGATATATATAATAACTCGGGCATCAATTTCAAATGCATATCCCATTTTTGCGCAGCAGGGTTTTGAAAATCCACGAGAAGCAACTGGTCGTATTGTATGCGCCAATTGCCATTTAGCTAATAAGCCCGTGGATATTGAGGTTCCACAGGCGGTACTCCCCGATACTGTATTTGAAGCAGTTGTTAGAATTCCTTATGATATGCAACTAAAACAAGTTCTTGCTAATGGTAAAAAGGGGGCTTTGAATGTGGGGGCCGTTCTTATTTTACCAGAGGGGTTTGAATTAGCCCCCCCCGATCGTATTTCGCCCGAGATGAAAGAAAAGATAGGCAAGCTGTCTTTTCAGACCTACCGACCCACTAAAAAAAACATTCTTGTGATAGGGCCAGTTCCTGGTCAGAAATATAGTGAAATAACTTTTCCTATTCTTTCCCCGAACCCCGCGACTAATAAAGATGCTTACTTCTTAAAATATCCAATATACGTAGGTGGGAACAGGGGAAGGGGTCAGATTTATCCCGACGGGAACAAAAGTAACAATACGGTTTATAATGCTACATCTGCGGGTATAGTAAGCAAAATCATACGAAAAGAAAAAGGGGGATACGAAATAACCATAACGGATGCATCGAATGGACGTGAAGTGGTTGATATTATCCCCCCAGGACCAGAACTTCGTGTTTCAGAGGGCCAATCTATCAAACTTGATCAACCATTAACAAGTAATCCTAATGTAGGCGGGTTTGGTCAGGCAGATGCAGAAATAGTACTTCAAGATCCATTACGTGTCCAAGGCCTTTTGTTCTTTTTGGCATCTGTTGTTTTGGCACAAATATTTTTGGTTCTTAAAAAGAAACAGTTTGAGAAGGTTCAATTGTCCGAAATGAATTTCTAGATCCGCGGATTTATCAACATCAAGTTTGTAAAAAGAATCAAATTTTTCTTGGCAATTCTAATTATATTATGTAGGAGCACAAAACTTACGAAAAGCCTTTTGCTTATTTCGATTCTGTTTCTACCGGATGTCGGGAATTTCTTGTACTGCATTCCTAAAGCACAGTATATATATTGTGAAGAAGACTATTGAACTTTCCCCCTTCTTTGTTTTTTCAATACAAACTGGAGAATGTCACTATTACCATATTTAAATATCATAGAATGTGTCAATAGTTTTCGATTCTATTAGACTAGAATCAAATTCGACTAGACCTAGATGCTAAACATAAGATAAGGAAGCGGAGAATATAGAATATAAAGAAAAAAAAGGAAGGATAAATGAAGGGGAACAGGGGATTCTAAAGGGGATTATTCGTCGTACTCGTCTTCGGCACCCGAAAGGGAATTTCCCACATCCCTTTCGGGTGCCGAAATAATAAGGGTTCTTACTTCCATTCATCAAAGATTCCTATTCGTAGTTTCGAATTTTTCCAGGTTTATCAGAACTCTTTTTGGATTTTTATTTTGGATTTCTATTAAGTATTGGTAAAACAAAAAAAGAAATAGAAGTCATTGAACAAATGGCACTTCTTCCATGAACTTAGAAAACAATTTGAATTGATGAGACACTAAAATAAATAGAATAAAGTTATACTAGTTATAGAAGGGATTTGGATGATATTTGCTCGACTGAAATCTATATATAGATGGATTATGATTCTGTGATCCAGGAAAAATAAATTGAGTGATTGTTTACTTTTTTGTAACTTTGAAAGTATCGATAGAGACTCTCGGGGAACAGCGGTTCTGAATCAATTAAGCAAGTTAATAAAAAAAATCATCAGAAATCAGAAAAAAATGAAATGGATTTTTTTGAAGCATCGGAAAAAGCGATCCATTTTTTCCATTTATACGAGCAAACCAAAATATTATGTTTATTAAGAACTCAAGGGGCCCTGGCCCTACCCCTCGAATCAGACAAAGCACGGGAACGACAGGGTACCTTGAGTTCTTACGCTTTTATGTCTATAACGCAGTTCATTCGATTACTACAAGGACGAACCTAATCCGGAATATGAACCATAAAAGAAAATGCCTATTAAACCGATCACAGGAATACCAGTTACAGTTCCTATTATCCAAAGGGGAATCCTTCCAGTAGTATCGGCCATTTATCCCGCTTCCCTCCACATTTTTGCACATTTTTGCAAGTGGTCACGCTAGAGACATAAACAGTCATAGATAATTATAAGATGCGCTTCTTCCGAATGGGATAAGAGAATTCCTACTATTTTGGATTCTTATACTATTCTCTTTTCTTCTCTTAATTGAAGAAGTAATTGGAAAATAAAACAGCAAGTACAAAAATGAGCAATAACCCCCAGTAGAGACTGGTACGGTTCAATTCAACATTTTGTTCGTTTGGGTTTGATTGTGTCATAGCTCTCTAATTCCGATTAGGTTTAGCGTTGGATGAACTGCATTGCTGATATTGACCCCAAAAAAGAAACGGTAGGTACAGCTAGTCCGTGAACAGCCAACCATCGCACTGTAAAAATTGGATAGGTTCGATCTATGGTCATTGGGTCCTCCTAAAAAGATCTACTAAATTCATTGAGTTGTTCCAAAGAATCAAAACGGCCGGTTATTAATGGAATTCCTTGCCGGCTCTCTGTAAAATACTCGTTTGGCCGGGGGCTTCCAAACACATCATAAGCTAACCCCGTGCTGACGAATAACCAACCCGCAATGAATAGGGAAGGTATAGTAATGCTATGAATGACCCAGTATCGAATACTGGTAATAATATCAGCAAAAGAACGTTCTCCTGTGCTTCCAGACATGCCGAGCTCCACATATTCTTGTACAGTCAAAGGGCGATCGATTCCGTAAAAGATATCAGTAAATGAAATGGAAATTCACTGAATTTGAATCTTTGTGAGATCGTCAATATAGTACCGAGGGTATTTTTAGAATATACCGAATCAGTATAGCTATCCTTCTTCTGACACAGCAACGCAATTTCAATTGGTATCGAAAGGCAGTGCTAGAAAATTTCTTTCTTCTTTTCTTCTTGCTAGTCGATGTATAACTATGTACTATTCGTACTATTCAATAGAAAATTTCAATAGAAATTCCTAAAATTTCTGTAGTCTGCGGGTTCTTTTGTCTCCATTTCCATGCTTGTCTTCGGACTCGAAATTCAAAATAAAGTAAAATGCGAATCCTACGGATTGTTTTCTAATAATTCATGATGAAGATTATCATATTTCCCCATTTCAATTCGATATGAGATCTACAAATCTCCTTTTCGTAGATGTAGAATTTTTTGTTGTAATTATCCTCCTTTTTTTTTTTTTTTTTCAAGGAATTGGTTAGTTGTCCAAAAACAAGTAACGGCGGGAGATAGGATTCGATAAAAATAACAGAACGCGAAAAATGCCTAAAATAATTCTAATAATCTAGATTTGTCATGCCCGCGTTGTTGTATTAGACCCAAGGGTTCTTTCTTGACCTACCTACAACGCGTGGGCTTTATCCTTTATAGATAATATGGAAAGACAAAATAGAAAATCTATAAAGGAAAAGATAATAGGAGTTCTTACTTAGTTTTAGAATCGAATTGAACCGAAATAAAAATTTTCTTTTTTGAGTGATCTGATTGTGCGATACCTTTTTTCTTCTCATTTGAGATATTATGGGAATGAACCCACCGCTGAACCTAATGAGTTAAAAATATAAAGTAAATAAAATAAAGTCAAAAAGAAATAAAAAAGAAAAAAGTAAAGCAAAGGTTATTTAAAGTATTAAAGTAAAGAAAAAAGTATTATAAGGTGGTCACTCTTTAGTCGAAAATGTATTTGATACAATAAAAAAGAAAAAATTAAAATACAAAATCGAAGCGATTCCTCAAAGTTACATGGCATAGTTTTTAGTATTTTTTTAATATTAGTTGATTCAAGAGTTGCCCACTCAATCTGTTGATTCGGAATCGTGGGATGGGTCGCTGTAAAAGACGATGAATTGGTTTCTTTTTCTATCCCTGCCACTCATTTTTCTTAGTACCTTCTAGAATACTTGAAGAATCAAAACTTTCAATTGAAGGTATTCTTTCAATGGGTAGAGCATTTTTGCTTATCTTCGTATCGTCCAAAAGTGGAAACTTAGGGAAGTGCTTTATAAACATATGTATAAAAAGAACATATTTCCTTTAGCTCTGTCATGCCTACTATAACTAGTTATTTTGGTTTTCTACTAGCGGCTTTAACTATAACCTCGGCTCTATTTATTGGTCTGAGTAAGATAGGACTTATTTGAAATTAATTGAAGGAATAATTCATAAAAAGAAACCCTTCTGTGGTATTCCACATATTGTCTAGTTCCTTACCGTACCACGTTAATTACCAATTATTGGTTATTGAGATTCCTAGGCAAGGCAGATTAATATTTAGGAATAGATATTACCTCTCTTTTTAACCTTTCAAATAAAAAAAAAATAAATAAAATTCAAATGATTGAAGTCTTTCTATTTGGAATCGTCTTAGGTCTAATTCCTATTACTTTGGCTGGATTATTCGTAACCGCCTATTTACAATACAGACGTGGTGATCAGTTGGACCTTTGATTAATTAACATCTCTTTTTTTAACTGACCCCTCCCTTCTTTAATTTAATCCGAGGGGGAGGTCAGGGTCAAATTCAGATTGCTGTTCAATTATTTCAGTTCAGTGTGTATGGTTTTAGATCTAAGACGACAAGAGCGGAATCACGCTCTGTAGGATTTGAACCTACGACATTGGGTTTTGGAGACCCACGTTCTACCGAACTGAACTAAGAGCGCTTTCTTATCACAACGAAAAAGGCTGGAAATAAGGAGATTCTCTTTTTTTACCCCAACAATTCTTGTATGTGTATACTATCATATATCATAAAATAGAAATTTATGTATGTCAAAATGAAATCGATCGAAAAAAAAAAAAAAAAAGATCTCGCGTTACTGCTGCTCTGAGCGGTAATTGGTAGGGATGACAGGATTTGAACCCGTGACATTTTGTACCCAAAACAAACGCGCTACCAAGCTGCGCTACATCCCTTTCAATTGGCCTACAATATCATTGTAAAGAATCCCTGTCTTGTTTTCCACATCCTTATTTTTTATTCCCTCTAGTGATATGCAAAATGGATCTTGCCTTTTCTTGTTTTTGGTCTCATATCATATACCATATAATAATAATAAATTATTATTTTTCTTGGGAATTCGCAGGTGTAAAGTGACCCTTTTTCTGTTTTAAGAAAAAAAAAAGAAAATCAAATCTTATATACCGAATCATTGCGCATTTCAATTTGAATTAGGGATTCCGCGCACAAATACAAGTGGGCCTTTAACTACATATACATCTCTTACCATAATATATTCCAATAGGGAATACAAAAACAAAAAAGAAGGAGGATTTTCAATGCGAGATCTAAAAACATATCTTTCCGTGGCACCGGTACTAAGTACTCTATGGTTCGGGTCTTTAGCAGGGTTATTGATAGAAATCAACCGTTTATTCCCCGACGCATTGACATTTCCTTTTTTTTCATTCTAGTTATTGAACTGGAACGGGGTGAAGAAGATTAGAGCTAGAATCAAATATTTGTGACTAATCTCTCTTTCCCCTCTTTTCGTTTTTTTGTTTTACAATTAGAAAGAAGGAAAGCGAAAGAAAAAAGGTGGCTTCAACCTCAGCGAAACCCGGGTTCAGGCTCCGATTAAATTAATTATTAATTATCCAGTTAAAAGCAAATAGACAGGTAAAAGAAAACGGAAATCGAAATATGGCTAGGGTAAGAGTATCCTCCACTACAAGATCCTTAAATGAAATACTGGACTGCGATTTAGCAATATAGTTAGAAATTCTTGTATTACTTATTATTTTTTATTTTGATTTCCTATTTATTTACTATATTGATTGCAATAAAATCTTTATTTCATAAGTTTTTTTTGAGTGGTTAGCAACTTCTATTTTTTTGTCCCGTGCTTCTTATTCGTTGCGGGTCGGAAAATAGAAAAGTTGGGTGAATCAAAAACCCCAAGGAGGTTCATGGCCAAGGGTAAAGAGGTCCGAGTAAGGGTTATTTTGGAATGTACTAGTTGTGTTCGAAACGGTGTTAATAAGGAATCAAGGGGTATTTCCAGATATATTACTCAAAAGAATCGACACAATACACCCAGTCGATTGGAATTGAGAAAATTCTGTCCCTATTGTTACAAGCATACACTTCATGGGGAGATAAAAAAATAGATAGAGTCAAGCCGCGTGCTTTTGTGTCACCCTTCCAAGGGACATGAAAAACTAATCTAGATATATATCTAGATTATTTCATATATTTTAATAAAAACAAATAAATAAATCTAGACAAACCAAATCCTATAATTGATTCTATAAATCATTTTTTGATTTCATCGAAATGGGATTTTAGGGATAAGGAATAAACAAATTATGGATAAAACCAAGCGACTCTTTCTTAAATCCAAGCGATCTTTTCGTAGGCGTTTGCCCCCGATCCAATCGGGGGATCGAATTGATTATAGAAACATGACTTTAATTAGTCGATTTCTTAGTGAACAAGGAAAAATATTATCTAGACGGGTGAATAGATTGACCTTAAAAGAACAACGATTAATTACTATTGCTATAAAACAAGCTCGTATTTTATCTTCGTTACCTTTTCTTAATAATGAGAAACAATTTGAAAGAAGTGGGTTGACCGCTAGACCTCCCGGTCTTAGAACCAGAAAAAAATAGGCTTACTCTTCAATTAAATAAAAATTCCAATCTGAACTCAAACACAGATGGATGTTTTGTTCAAAAAATCTGTGAAGCAGCCGTGCCGTAAGAAAAAAAAAAAAAAGAATTGGGAAAGAAGAATAAAATCAATCTTTTTTTTTTATTGAGCGTGTTCGCTCATTTTGACGACTTTATCATATTATTTCTACTCTACCTTCCTCTTACTGGAGTTCATTCTCCAGAGAACTCCGTTTAAAAATTATAATGGATTCCTTCCAATTTCCTTATTTTATAATCTCATTGGAAATCATATAAAGACAATTCCTATTTGATATAGCTATTTGTGCAAGTATCTTACGATTAAGAACCAACTGCGCCTTATACAGATTGTATATTAATCTACTATAACTATAGGATACCAGATTTCCGCGAATTACTGCATTTATTCGGGTGATCCACAAACGACGAAAATCTCTTTTTTTCCTATCTCTATCGCGATGAGCCGAAACCAAAGCTCTTATTTTCTGTTGAGTAATTGTTCGGCTAAGTCGTGAATGAGCCCCGCGAAAGCTTGATACAAATAAACGCATTTTTGTTCTACGTCTCCGAGCTATATATCCTCGTCTAATTCTGGTCATTGAATAAATGAAACTTTGATGAATAACTAATTGATTTCCTTTCTTTCAGTTATTCTTTTCCCCTTTCCTAGTCTATTAATAACAAAACGGACTCTTCCAATTTATAAAATCAAAATTCCAATGGCTTTTGCTACTCTAACCTTCCCGACCACGCTTTTACCTTTTGTCGAGGCATTGGAAAGAAAATAGTAAAAAAAAAACGAAAGTAGTAAATAGATAAAGAAATTGTGGGTTCCGTCGTCTCTATGATTACTTCTTAAACGGTGAGGCCCTCTCTATACACCGGAGCCACTTCCTTCATTTAATCAATTCTATTGGTAACTTGTACAGTTACCACTCTTCGGCTCTACCCATGAATTTTCTAGTAATAGGTCTTTCATAACGAGATAGACCTTATACAGTAACGGTATTTAATTATGAAGATTGGTGGGGTAGCTGACCTTGTTAGTCCGTTCTTGCAAGAGTAGAAAGATAATCTTTCTGCTTTTTTATAGTATTTCCCCCGCTTAATGGATAACTATTTGTTACCAATGGGGAATTCTTTCTCACCTTAAATTAATTGCAAATTGAGGTGGTGGAATTTGCGCCAGTGGAAACCATAAATTTCATACACAATAGAAAGATATGATAGATCGATCTTTTTTTAGATAGTGAATGGAGTTCTTCTTCTTCTATTCTATCCGATTCACAGGTACTGATCATTGATACTTAAAAAAGGGTTTCTTTCTTTTGGTTTGTCTCAGCCCATGATTGAAACGAGTCGCACATACACCCTTGTACATGTTCCTCGGCGCTGAGGACATCCCCGCAGAGCGGGGGATTTGGTAACATTTCTAATTGGCTGTCTTGGGTTTCTAATAAGTTGTTTAATAGTTGGCATGCTGAATTATCCATTATGGGCTGGTTTAGATCGATCCTAACCGGATGATTATGAATTTCTTCTGTTTAATAGAATATTAAACCCTTAAGAAGTGACTGCTATGTTTTATCCAACCGCTACAAGATCAACAAGTCCATGAGCTTGGGCTTCTGTTGCTGACATAAAAGTATCCCTTTCCATGTCTTCGGATACAACCCATAAGGGCTTGCCCGATCTTTGTACATAAACCATTGTAAGGATTTCGCGCAGTCTCAGTAGTTCTTCCGTATCCAGGATAAATTCTCCCGTTTGTGCCCCATAAAAAGCGCCAATAGGTTGATGGATCATGACCCTGATGATATATTATAACATAATAAAAGGTTCCTCTATCTCGCACGATTCGGCGAGGGGAAGAGATAAAGAAAAAGATAGAATTGAACAACCGTACGGGCACTTTTTCGCATTGCATACGGCTCGCCAATGGAATTTGCTTTTTACCCTTCATCAAACAAGGATAAAAAGGGGGTTCTATTATACCCAGATGGGTAAATGATCCAATTACCACCCTTCTTTTTTTTTGAGGAGTTCAAAAATACTATGATGGCTCCGTTGCTTTATATATTTATTTTTTTTGTGATTCAGCAATCCCAAAGTTTCTTTTTTTTTTTTTCAAATCAAAATAAAAAAAGAAATAAATCAAAAATAATCTTCTTTTTTTATTTTCGTACTCTTTCATACCATAAATCTTGTTAATTGTTAATTGTTAAGAACCTTTCGGCGTGAAAAAGGTGTGTGGCGCTGCAATAGGCCTCCGATAGGTAAGATAAACTCGGAATACCCCTTCTTTATCTCATACTACTGCTTCGATACATAATCAAATATTTTGAAAAAAAAAAAACACTAACAATTTTCATATCGAATTCGAAGTGCCATGCTATTATTACTTAATATTAAGAATTCATATGGCGAAGGCATAGTCTTCTTTTTTCTCTCAAATAAAAAACTCATTGGCGCCAAGCGTGAGGGAATGCTAGACGTTTGGTACTTGCTCCGGCGGCCAGGAGAAAAGACCCCATGGAGGCGGCCAATCCCATGCATATTGTCTGTACATCGGGTCGCACAAATTGCATAGTATCATAAATTGCTATCCCGGGTATTACCCATCCGCCAGGAGAGTTGATAAATAAATACAAATCCTTGGTCTCGTTCTCTATACTGAGATATACCATAATACCAATAAGTTGATTCGAGATATCGCTCTCAACCATTTGACCTAAAAAAAGTAATCTTTCTCGATAAAGTCGGTTGATTAGGATAAAACAGTATCCTTTCGGAGCCGTACAGGCATCTTTTGATGCATACGGTTCAACAAAACTTGCGAAAAACAAATCAATGTGTAGCTCCTAGCCCCTTTCCTTTCTTTTTTCCTCGCTTCTATCGAGGGGCTTTTCTTCCGGTTTTCAAGAACGCTGAGTTTAGCCGGTTTCCTAGACCTATAATATTCTAATATAAAAAAGAAATTCACTAAACTTATCGACTTATCGAACTAACTTTTCATTGATGTATTTTTTCATCGAGATCCGATCCAAAAATCACGATGCCATTTTCTTGTTCCTGAATTGAATGGGCTTCTTCCATTTTTTTAGGTTTAGGCTCTACTCCGAGTAAGGATTCGCCCGATTTTGATTTGCACATATAAGACAAATGACCCCAATACCACGTCTCTTTTTTGCTATGACTTACCCCTTTTTTAATTCATTTCTTTCATGTCTTCCGCCAAATATTTGACATATTCATCATATTTAGCATTCCGTTGATTAACGTTTGAGATCGCTTTTCGAATAAAGGAATCGTTTATGATATAAGTAATAATCATAGATATATTACCAATTGGGTTTTTCTAAACGGAGCCTGGATACCTCATTTTATTGGTCCAGCCAAGACGACCATAAAATTGATTTATTGCTAATATTAATCTGGATGCTTCCTCACGAAATAGATCTAATTGCACTTCATTGCATTTCACGCTACAAATTTTTGATAATTCAATCAATTTTTTGGGCGAAACAGAGGATATCTCGATCGGGGGAGAGAACGGGGAAATCCCATATGACCCAATAGATCTGACAAGTCGCACTATATGTCAACCCAAGATGGATGCTTGTCCCCGGGACTTCGATAAGGTACTTTTGGAACACCAATAGGCATAAAATGAAAGAAAAAAGAATTAAGTACTCTAGTTCACTTTGATGTGGAAGCGTAATAATGGGCTTCTTGTCTTAATACTAGTGGCCGTTATCTTAGTTTATACATAGATTGACGAAGTTCATAAAATAAAGGAAAATTATTACGAATAAGTCTTTTGAATGATGACCAAATATGGATACATTCGCTCATAGAAAAGGGAATCAACCCCCATTGCGTATTGGTACTTATCGAGTATAGAATAGATCTGCTTCTCTTTTTTCCTACGAACCGAACTCTTCCATTATTACTAAAAGAATAGAACAAATATTAATATTAATCCCTTTTTCGAGATAATCCCCTGAAAAAAGGGGTACATAGCATAGTTTTTTTCAATGCAATAAAGTTACATAGTGTCTATTTTTTATTAATAAAGGGGTAGTCCCATGGGTTTGCCTTGGTATCGTGTTCATACCGTCGTATTGAATGATCCCGGTCGTTTGATTGCTGTCCATATAATGCATACAGCCCTGGTTGCGGGTTGGGCCGGTTCAATGGCTCTATATGAATTAGCTGTTTTTGATCCCTCCGATCCAGTTCTTGATCCAATGTGGAGACAAGGCATGTTCGTTATACCCTTCATGACTCGTTTAGGAATAACCGATTCATGGGGTGGTTGGAGTATTACAGGGGGGACAGTAACGAATCCGGGTATTTGGAGTTACGAAGGTGTAGCGGGGGCACATATTGTGTTTTCCGGATTGTGCTTCTTGGCAGCTATCTGGCATTGGGTGTATTGGGATCTAGCAATATTTGTTGATGACCGTACAGGAAAACGTTCTTTGGATTTGCCTAAAATCTTTGGAATTCATTTATTTCTCTCAGGAGTGGCTTGCTTTGGTTTTGGGACATTTCATGTAACAGGATTGTATGGTCCTGGAATATGGGTGTCTGATCCGTATGGACTAACTGGAAAGGTACAATCTGTAAATCCAGCATGGGGTGTGGAAGGTTTTGATCCTTTTGTTCCAGGAGGAATAGCCTCTCATCATATTGCGGCAGGGACATTGGGCATATTAGCAGGCTTATTCCATCTCAGTGTCCGCCCGCCACAACGCTTATACAAAGGATTACGTATGGGCAATATTGAAACCGTTCTTTCCAGCAGCATCGCTGCTGTCTTTTTTGCAGCGTTTGTTGTTGCTGGAACTATGTGGTATGGGTCAGCAACTACCCCCATCGAATTATTTGGTCCCACCCGTTATCAATGGGATCAGGGATACTTTCAGCAAGAAATATATCGAAGAGTCAGTGCTGGACTAGCCGAAAATCAAAGTTTATCAGAAGCTTGGTCTAAAATTCCTGAAAAATTAGCTTTTTATGATTACATCGGAAATAATCCTGCGAAAGGGGGATTATTCAGAGCGGGTTCAATGGATAACGGGGATGGAATAGCTGTCGGGTGGTTAGGACACCCTATATTTAGAGATAAAGAAGGGCGTGAACTTTTTGTACGTCGTATGCCTACTTTTTTTGAAACATTTCCAGTTGTTTTGGTAGACGGAGATGGAATTGTTAGAGCCGACGTTCCTTTTCGAAGGGCAGAATCGAAGTATAGTGTCGAACAAGTAGGTGTAACCGTTGAGTTCTATGGTGGCGAGCTGAATGGCGTGAGTTATAGTGATCCTGCTACTGTGAAAAAATATGCTAGACGTGCTCAATTGGGTGAAATTTTTGAATTAGATCGTGCTACTTTGAAATCCGATGGTGTTTTTCGTAGCAGCCCAAGGGGCTGGTTTACGTTTGGACACGCTTCATTTGCTCTGCTTTTCTTCTTCGGACACATTTGGCATGGTGCTAGAACCTTGTTCAGAGATGTTTTTGCTGGTATTGACCCGGATTTGGACGCTCAAGTGGAATTTGGAGTATTCCAAAAACTTGGAGATCCAACTACAAGAAGACAAGTAGTCTGATGCAGCATTGCTCTACTATTTTAGTTTCTCACTTCTGCTTCTATTTTCGATTTGTGCTTTTTATTTAAAATAAGGTATAAGGTACTGGAGAAATATGGATTTAAATCGCCGCCCTTTTTGATTCTTTTTTTCTTTAATCCGGGGGATGATCCCAAATAAACAGGTATGGAAGCTATAATTGGAAACCACGATCGAATTTATGGAAGCATTGGTTTATACATTCCTCTTAGTCTCGACTCTAGGGATCATTTTTTTCGCTATCTTTTTTCGAGAACCGCCTAAAGTTCCAACTAAAAAAACAAAATGATTTTTTTTTATCTCAATTGAAGTAATGGGCCTCCCAATATTGGGAGGCCCATTACTTCTACTTCAACTAGTCCCCGTGTTCCTCGAATGGATCTCTTAGTTGTTGAGAGGGTTGCCCAAAAGCAGTATATAAGGCGTACCCAGTAAAACTTACAAGTAACCCAGATATAGAGATGGCGACTAGGGTTGCTGTTTCCATTATTATAGAATTTCAAGACCACACTGGATCCATGATAAGATCGTTTATTTACAACGGAATGGTATACAAAGTCAACAGATCTCAATCAATACAAAATAGGATTTATGGCTACACAAACAGTTGAGGGTAGTTCTAGAGCTCGTCCAAAAAGAACTTCTGCAGGGGGGTTGTTGAAACCCTTGAATTCGGAATATGGTAAAGTAGCTCCTGGATGGGGAACTACTCCTTTGATGGGAGTCGCAATGGCTTTATTTGCGGTATTCCTATCTATTATTTTGGAGATTTATAATTCGTCCGTTTTACTGGACGGAATTTCACTGAATTAGAATGAAATTTACAAGAATCACAAAATATTACCTTTTAAATAAGCATTTAGGTATCGGATTTTGATTTTCGTTGATTGGTAGTTCGACCGCGAATTTTTTATTTCTGTATTTCCGGAATATGAGTGTGCGACTTGTTCGAATTGATCCTATTGATAGTACAGAGCATAGATCTGTCGTCTTGATCGAGATGGCTTTACTCCGTCGGATATTCATTCGAGTATCTGGAGCACGGAATATATGAAATAGATCACGAAGTATTCGAACTATGATTCATACTTAATATTCAGACCCCTTGGCCGGATTCAAAAAATTTTTCCAAAGACAAAATTTGCAATTGCAAGATTTTTCTTCTTTCAAATTCCCCATTTCTGCTTTTATTTTACTCAAAGCACAAATTTGAATAAATGATGATCCAAGGATTCTTACTCATGGAATCTTTGGACTTAGTTTGAAGGTTTTATTGAATCATCGTGGTTCTAGTATGAATCTGAGGTTTCAATTGATTCATAGGGTCTTAACAAGAAAATTCCTAGCAATAATAAAGAAAACAAAAGTCAAGCTGCATTACATACAACTCAAAATAACAAATCAAAGAAAATGAAATAGGTAAATAGAAGATTCAAGAGGCCTGTAACGATCAACATAAAGATAAGCGCGTCGACTTGATTTTTTGGCATTCTAATTATAACCACAAAGAAAAGCTTTCTTATTTTTATTCTTTCGTATTTTTAGATAAGATTGAATCAAAAAATTAAGAAGTTTCCAATTTTCTATTCCATACCAGTATTGGGGTGGTTTTGTTTGAGCCGTACGAGATGAAATTCTCATATACGGTTCTCAGAGGGGAGTTCTCTTGGTTTACCTATCTCAATAAAGTCTACGATTGGTTCGAAGAACGTCTCGAGATTCAGGCGATTGCAGATGATATAACTAGTAAATACGTTCCTCCTCATGTCAACATATTTTATTGTCTGGGAGGAATTACGCTCACTTGTTTTTTAGTACAAGTAGCTACAGGGTTTGCTATGACTTTTTACTACCGCCCGACCGTTACTGAGGCTTTTGCCTCTGTTCAATACATAATGACGGAAGTTAACTTCGGGTGGTTAATTCGATCGGTTCATCGATGGTCGGCAAGTATGATGGTCCTAATGACAATCCTGCACGTATTTCGCGTGTATCTCACCGGGGGTTTTAAAAAACCTCGCGAATTGACTTGGGTTACAGGTGTGGTTCTGGCTGTATTGACCGCATCTTTTGGTGTAACAGGTTATTCTTTACCTTGGGACCAAATTGGATATTGGGCAGTAAAAATTGTAACAGGCGTGCCCGAAGCAATTCCGGTAATAGGATCGCCTTTGGTAGAGTTATTACGCGGAAGTGCTAGTGTGGGACAGTCCACTTTGACTCGTTTTTATAGTTTACACACTTTTGTATTACCTCTTCTTACTGCCGTATTTATGTTAATGCATTTCCTAATGATACGTAAACAAGGTATTTCTGGCCCTTTATAAAATTATACAAAATCTAGATTATAGCGATTTGTAATCAACCCTTTATCTTATTGCTTGGGGGAGGAACAATAATATTTCATTGCTACAAATATGGATTATTGACAAAGAATAAGACATGGAGTTGGAAATTTCCCCTCAACTCCATAATATTGGACTTTTTATTTGACATGAATGAAATGAATAGTTGACGGGAATTCTCCGAAGAGAAAATGGATTATGGGAGTGTGTGACTTGAACTATTGATTGGGCCGTGCAGAAATATGTCTTTAATCTGCTACATTGGAATTCGCGACCAAATGTGTCTTTGTTCCAACCGGCACCCCATAGAGAGGATAGGTTGGTTCGATTGAAAAGAATCTTTTCTATGATCAGCCCCAAGCATGCCGCGCATGAGCAGGCTCCGTAAGATCCAGTAGAATAAGCGATGTGGCATAATCTAGATTATGTTTTCGCTAGATTCTAGATTACTTACTTAATAGTATGGAAATGCATTCATTTCTTCTGCACCGATCCCGATTTATGATACTATCGGAGTGAAACAAGGGGTCTAAAGAAGAGCAGCGGCTAGACTATATTAGTAACAAGTAAATCCTTTGTACGCGAAAAAGAAAAATCTCAGCTCGATCTTTTTTTTTTTTTTGTTTTTGGATAAGGGTGAATCACAAGGGCTGAGACGACCCAGAAAGCTCTTGATCATGATCAATTTTGTAAGCCTACTTGGGTATGGAGCATACACCTGTAAGAACCGAATTCCTTGCAATTGATAGTTGAAACTTCGTAAAACGGAATCCGGTAATTTTACATATAGAATCATCCCGATATGCGTAAAATATAGATTTTCGAAAATCTATATTTCTTTTTTTATCTATTTCTTTTTTTATATGTATCCTTTTAGTTTGGTTGATTCTTGCTCGAGCCGGATGATGAAAAATTATCATGTCCGGTTCTTTGGGGGGATGGATCTATAAGAATTCGCCTATCCCAATAACAAAAAAACCTGACTTGAATGATCCTGTATTAAGGGCTAAGTTGGCTAAGGGTATGGGTCATAATTATTATGGAGAACCCGCATGGCCCAACGATCTTTTATATATTTTTCCAGTAGTAATTCTAGGTACTATTGCATGTACCGTAGGCTTAGCGGTTCTAGAACCATCAATGATTGGTGAACCCGCGGATCCATTTGCAACTCCTTTGGAAATCTTACCCGAATGGTATTTCTTTCCCGTATTTCAAATACTTCGTACAGTACCCAATAAGCTGTTGGGTGTTCTTTTAATGGTTTCAGTACCTACGGGATTATTAACAGTACCTTTTTTGGAAAATGTTAATAAATTCCAAAATCCATTTCGCCGTCCCGTAGCGACAACCGTCTTTTTGATTGGGACCGCAGTGGCCTTGTGCTTGGGTATTGGAGCAACATTACCTATTGAAAAATCCCTAACTTTAGGTCTTTTTTAAATTGATTCAATTGTAAAATATCATGACGTGTGTATCTAGGGAGTAGTCACTTCAAAGTAAAAGTGAATTCTCCCTAGATACTTCTATTCAATTTAATTCCGGTCTGAATATATAGACGGGTCTAAAGGTGCAAAGCCATTTCAATTTTCTCGTTTTTTTTTTTTTTCGGTAAATCAATTGTGAAATGCTTTTCTATTTCTTTTCTAGAATACTCATTATCTGCTTTACATCCTCTATGCGAAAGTGTTCAATTTTCATAAGGTCTTCTTGACGCGTATTCAAAAGGTCGAATAATGTATGTATATTGGACTTTTTGAGACAATTATAGATCCTGGGAGACATTTCTGATTGGTCAATAAAAATCGATTTCAATGCGATTTCTTTTTTCTTTTTCGTTAGTTTAGCCAATCTATCATGAAAAGTAAAAAAGGGTAAAGTAACCTTGTATTGATTGTTCTCTAAAGGTAAGTTTTCGTCTTCTGCCTGGAGAAAGGGAATAAATAAATCAATCAAACTCCGGGAGGCTTCATGAAGTGCTTCTTTAGGAGTTAAACTTCCGTTTGTCCATATTTCTAGAAAAAGGATCTCTTGTTTTTCATTGCCATTCCCATAAGACTGAATACTATGATTCGCATTTCGAACAGGCATGAATACAGCATCGATAGGATAACAATTTCCGTCTTGAAAGGTATTTGGCGTTTTTATATTATATCCTCGACTCCTCTCGATTTGTAATCCAATAGACAAATCAATTGGTTCTGTTAGGCTAGCTATGTGCTGCGTATTATCAACGATTTCCACAGAAGGCGGCAAGAGGATGTCTTGAGCAGTTACATATCCCGGGCCTTTGACACAAATAAGCGCGTCACAAGTTCCATAAAGATTACTTCTCAATACAATATCTTTCAAATTCATTAAAATTTCATGTACCGATTCTTGAATACCCACTATGGTAGAATATTCGTGTGGAATTTTTTCAGATTTTGCGCGTGTAATACATGTTCCTTCTATTTCTCCAAGCAAAACTCTTCGCATCGCAATGCCTATTGTGTCGGCTTGACCTTTCATAAGTGGAGACAAAATAAAGCGCCCATAATAAAGACGCTTACTGTCTGCTCTTGATTCAACACACTTCCACTGTAGTGTCCGAGTAGATACTTTTACTTTCTCTCGAACCATAGTAATATTATTTGTCAGATCATTGAGTCATTTATTTCTCTTGAAATCTCTTCAATGTTTATTTCTACACCCGTCTTTTTTTAGGGGGTCTGCAACCATTGTGTGGCATAGGGGTTACATCCCGTACGAAATTTAAAAGGATACCGCTTCTACGAATAGCTCGTAATGCCGCATCTCTTCCGAGACCAGGACCCTTTATCATGACTTCTGCTCGTTGCATACCTTGATCCGCTACTGCTCGAATAGCATTTCCTGCTGCGGTTTGAGCAGCAAAAGGCGTACCTCTTCTTGTACCCCTGAATCCACAAGTACCGGCCGAGGACCAAGAAATTACCCGACCCCGGACATCTGTAACAGTCACAATGGTGTTGTTGAAACTTGCTTGAACATGAATAACGCCCTTTGGTATTCGACGTCCACTTTTACGTGAACCGATCCGTCCCGGCCTACGTGAACCACTTCGTGGTGGAGATTTTGCCATATTTGATCATTTCATAAATATAAGTCAGAGATATATGGATATATCCATTTCATGTCAAAACCGATCTTTTATGTTGATTTGTTCATCGGTTACTTTCTAAACTTTTCGAAAGATTATCCTTGTCTTTGTTTATGTCTCGGGTTGGAACAAATTACTATAATCCGTCCCCTCCTGCGGATCAGTCGACATTTTTCACAAATTTTACGAACTGAAGCCCTTATTTTCATAATTGTTATTCCTTAAATGAATTTCGAATCTACTTATTGGAAGTTGGAAGAAAATAAGTTTCTTGAAATTTTTGAACCGCGATTTGTATCCCCCTGAAAGGAATGTTGAAAAATCACCTAATCACTCAAATCCTTTTGTGTAGTCTATATATTATTATTATATCCTCCAGTTGAATCTGAATCATAACGACTTCCTTCAATTTTGCCTCTAGCCACCGGGAGTAGATGTAGAAAAACGGGTCGCATCCCTCCTGAAACATAATCTAGAATCTTACTTCGCTCTCTAAACTATCTAAAAGAACCCGGAGCATACCTTTGGTAAGTTATTCGGTAATTAAACCTCGAGGAATCCTCCCTTTTTTTTTCTCACAACATAAAAGTAAGCTCCAAATACAATTCGGATAGCAGAATAATTACCATATATAACACAAAATTTCTCCACCGATTCTTTCCAGTCGAGCCGCTCGGTCTGTCATTATACCCCGAGAAGTAGAGAGAATTACAATCCCCATCCCATCTAAAATTCTAGGAATTCGTCGATAGTTAAAATAGATTCGTAGACCGGGTCGACTGATTCGTTTTAAATTTAAAATGGGTCTATACGGCCCTTTCCTATTCCTTCGATGTCGTAGGGTTAAAACCAAAAACTCTTTTTTGTTTTTGTTTTCCACGAGTTTCCTTGCGTTTTCGATAAAACCCTCTCGCAAAAGGATTTTAACAACGTTTTCGGTGATGTTAGTAGATGCTATTCGAACCGTTCCCTTTCTATTCATGTCAGCATTTCGTATAGAAGTTATTATGTCAGCAATAGTGTCCTTGCCCATGATAAACTGAAAATTTTGTTGCTTCCAAATTTTGATATAATCAACATGTTCTTTTTTTTATGAAAATTATTAAAAGTATATGCGTGAGACATACTCTACTAAATTTTGATTTATCTATTTTATTTTCATACTATCACTATATCGCGGTCCCCTCTTATAATACTTCAGGTGCTAATGAAACTATTTTAGTAAAATTCAACTGTCTCAATTCCCGGGCGATCGCACCAAAAACTCGAGTTCCCTTTGGATTTCCTTCGTGATCAATGACAACTGCAGCATTGTCATCGTACCGTATTATCATACCGTTATCACGTCTGAGTTCTTTACAAGTACGTACAATTACAGCTCTGATCACTTCTGATCTTTCTAGAGGCGTATTGGGTACTGCTTCCTTGATCACAGCAACAATAACGTCACCAATATGAGCATATCTACGATTACTGGCTCCTATGATTCGAATACACATCAATTCTCGGGCACCGCTATTGTCTGCTACATTCAAATGGGTTTGAGGTTGAATCATATCGTTTTTTGAGTCCGTTTTTTTAATGTTTAATTTAAAGTAAAGCACTGAAAGGACGAAGTAAAAAAAAAAAGGGAAGACCCGCATTTTTTATACCCAAGATTTATTTCCTTTGTTTCGACATTCCTATCCCGAAATAATGAATTGAGTTCTTATAGGCATTTTGGACGCCGCTATTGAAATAGCCTTTCGAGCTATATTTTCAGCTACTCCACTCATTTCATAAAGTATTCTACCCGGTTTAACGACGGCTACCCAATATTCGGGGGATCCTTTACCGGACCCCATACGGGTTTCCGTGGGTCTTAGTGTAACGGGTTTGTCTGGAAAGATACGTACCCATATTTTTCCACCGCGCCGTACATTTCGTGTCATTGCGCGGCGCCCCGCTTCGATTTGTCTAGATGTGATCCAAGCGGGTTCAAGTGCTTGAAGAGCATATCTGCCGAAACAAATATGATTACCTCGATAAGATATCCCTTTCATTCTTCCTCTATGTTGTTTACGGAATCTTGTTCTTTTGGGGTTATAATTGATGGTTCTTTCTCAATGCCATCTCTACTACAGAACTGGACATGAGAGTTTCTTCTCATCCAGCTCCTCGCGAATGAAAGGACTAAAAACGATTTTATCAAGATATAGGGGAATTTAATGAATAATATACTGAAGCATAGGATTTTTTGAAAGTTCATCTAATTAATCTATTCTAAATTTGTATATCATGTTTAGATATAGAATTGAAACATTTATGTTCTATTTATAGATAATCTCAATGTCTTTTTTTTTTTATCGTTATAACAAATCTTTATTTTGTTTTGCCCTTTACCATATCGGATCGAGCAAAATGAATCAATCCAATAAAATCAAAAAATAAACCTTTCGCGGGCGAATATTTACTCTTTCAATATCTATTTCAGTTGTAGGGTTAGTTCATGACCTCTACGAATAAAAGAATAGTTTAGTTCCTGGGTTCGTTTCGCCATCCCACCCAATAAATCATTAAGATTCATTTCCAATAGAATCTTCTTTTTCTTTATTCACGGGTTCCGTCGTTCCCATTGCTTCTCGATTAATGGTTAGGTCTGAATTCTCCAACGGAGCCCTTAATGAAATTTTTTCTTAAGTCAATTTTCTCAGTTTTTATTGGCTCGGGGCTCTTGATTTTTTTTGTTCTATGAGCGGATTCATCTAGTTAGGGATGAATCATTATTGATGCTATATTACACTGTTTTTTATGAGATGACTTACAGACCTTACATATTGGAATCTTATATCATTGATATTTTCTTTCTCTCTTTCTCTCATCCTTCCATTTATCCGCATGCTTTTCGATTTTCTTTCACAACTTCGAACTTCACAACCTACAATCAGATTGGGTTTTTATGTTATGCAAATTTCAGTTGCTACAACGATATGACCACTATATTATATCTTGACTGGTTCTTTGGATTCAGATAATACGAAGCAATGAGTTGGTTATTAGTGCTATAGTTATTAGTTCATACTACAGGACGGTCCATTTTTTGGAATCCTAGCCCTAAAAAAAACCAACGAGTCGCACACTAAGCATAGCAATTATATAAAAAAAAAAAAATCAATCGAATTTTTATTCAACCCTATAGAATTGCGGAATT
>OJLB01000205.1_pt1 | contig 35643 bp, 21 predicted proteins | sample 1596861 | NCBI WGS metagenome assembly OJLB01 (sample SAMEA3904681, study PRJEB24821) | metagenome | biome: Builtin; feature: hospital; material: surface | place: USA | collected 2013-06-06
CGAGATCATGCCTAGTCTCGTGGGCTCGGAGATGTGTATAAGAGACAGGTCATAGCGCATTCGGGCGAACCCACACGCCACGAACGGCCCTCATATTCGCCCACATCCTCATGGACATTGTGTGCACTATATTAGGAAGAGAACGCGCATTACGCCAGTATCTCATTTGGCTACTACAATACAACTCGTCTCTCACTCTCCCTGTGACCGCAGTCGTCCGACGACGACGATGCTAGTCCATATCGCTCTCGCTATCACTCTCGCTGTCGTTACGACCATCGTCATCCTCGTCCTCATTGGAAGAGCTTTCAGACGGAACCAGATCATCGTGCTTCGTCGCACTGTCGGGCTCGGAAGGCGCTGCCGCAGATCCCGACGCCGATTTCGGCGCATCAGACGACGACGATGCATCATTGAACTGCTGCAGCTGGTGCTGCAGACGCGCAATGCGTGCCGCCTCCTCTTCTTCATCAAGGTTTTTCTTCTTCAGGCCACCAGTGCCGCGCTTGCGTCCATCGATCGGCGCACTTGCCGGCATGGGCTTACCATTGGGACCAATGTCGGGGCCTGAGCTCTTTTTCTTTGGACGCACCACATACTTGTACAGCTTGTACAGCGTTTGGGGCGAGAGCTCGTCGATATCTAGCTCAATTTCCTCGTCTTCGGTGCCCTGCGTGCCGTGCGGCTTGTCTTCATTGATGATCCGGATTGCTCCCTCGAGACGCTCGTCCGACAGCTCGGTGATCTTCGCTGCCAGTTCCTCCTTCTGATCAAAGGTCACCGTACGCACATCGTCTTCATCTGAGCCGACATTCCGCCGGCGCGGCGTCGGCGACGTGGTACTGCTCGTGCGCGGTTTCTTCGCCGCAGGGCTCTTGCGTTTCTTGTCTGCCTGCGACTTGCTCTTCTTCTCAGACGCCGACGATGACGACGACGGATTACTGCGTTTCTTGCCCTTGCGCTTCGACATGCCAGCGACGCTCATAGCGCCAGCCAGCGCCGCCTGCACAGAGTTGAGCGCAACGCGCGTGCTCGTGATCAGGAGCGGGTTCTTATTCTTCCCGTTCTCGAGCGTCTCGAGAGTGCCTTCCAGCTCAGAGATCTGTTTCTGCAGCTGCTGGACAAGTACCGTATTGGCATCGTCGTCATCGTCGTCGTCATCATCATCATCATCATCATCGCCATCATCGTCGTCATCGTCTTCCGTCGGCAGCGGCGGCGGCACAGGCTTCTTCTGCATCTTGCCTTCATACACATCTTTCAGACGAGCCCCCATAATGTACACGTCCGAGTCCGGTGGATTGAAGGTGAAACAGTTGCGGAACATGAGCTGCATGTCAGCATCAAAGCCAGCCAGGTCAGGGTACCCGCCGTTCTTCAGCTTGCGCTGGATCGGGATGAGCGCGATCGGTTTTTTGATGATCTGATAGTACGCAGGCGCCCAGTCAAAGTCCTTGGCCGGCAGGTCATAAAACACCCACGCCAAGTCCTGATGCGCCGGCTTCAGCAGATCGTCAATGACGCGGTAGCAGAACTTGAGCTCGTCGCTAATGACCTTGGCCCAGTACGACTGCTCGCGCGATGAGATGTGGTCCATAGTCTTGCCCAGGCGAGCAGCCACAGCGCGCTTCGATGCCGGATGCATGTGCTCCTCAGTCCACGGCAAGTCGCGTGAGGGCGGTGGGTGAATCTCGCGCTTCGGACGGCCGCCTGTAGCTGAGCGGCGAATCGTCGGCAGCGCCGACGAGCTGCGGCGCGCCTTTGCCTCCGGAGAGTTGGCCTCTTCCGCCACAGCAACAGCGGTCGCAAGTCCCTTGCGCTGCTTTTCAAACACGGCACGCAGCGCCTCGGCATTCTTCGAAAAGATATGCTCAGCTCCGTTGAAGTACACACAGTTGTCAAATACACGGAACACATCGCGTTCGAACTGATCCACATTCGTGTAGTAGTCTTTGTCGGGATGGATCCGGCCAGAGTCAATGGCCTGTTTCAACTTGTCAGTCATGCGGTTCGGCCCGCCTTGTGCAGTCTTGAGTCTGTGCGACGTTAGTGCAAGCTTTTGGTCAATGGTTCCCAAGTCCATAGGCTCCTTGATGATCTGGGTATAGTGAGGAACCCGTAGGGCAATGGGATCGACAGGCTGAAGAAAAGCACCTGCCTCGCGCCGTGACTTGAGCGAGCGGATGGTATTCTGTGCATACTTGACGTGAGGCATAGCAATGTCCATGTGAGTGAGGCCGTCGTCTGCAGGCGTCGCTTCCTGCGCAGGAGCTGACGACGCGCCATCTGCAGCCTGCGACGAAGACGAAGTGCCTGACTCAGGCGCAGCCTGAGCTTCTTGCTTTGGCGGCGGCGGCTGCTCAGGCTGGGAGGCAGACGCAGCTTTTTCCGTGGAAGCTGATTCGTCGCGAGACAACGCGTTCTGTGATGGTGTGTCTTTCTGGGACTCGGACTTGTTGTCCTGCTCTGATGCTCCCGCTGTGTCAGAAGATGTCGCTGTGTTAGTTGTCGTGGATGTATTTGCATCGGTCGACGGCGCGGCGGAAGCATTCGTTGATGTTGTGTCTGGGCGCTTCGAGGCATCGTCCTGTGTTTTGGTCGTATCTTTTGGGACCTCGTCTTTTTGTGCATCCTCAGCTGACGGCGCATTTGGTGTCGCCTGATTCGGTGCTTGCTCAGCTGCGGATGCTGTCTCCGTCTTCTCGTCTGTGCGCGCCGACTCAGACGACGCGTCCTTGGTCGAGGGCGCATCTACACGCATAGGCTCATCCATATGCGCATCATCCTTTTGCTCATGTGCGTGTGTTGTCTGCGTCTGATCCATGATCGTTACACAAGTCGCGATGTATCTTGTGCGCCAAGGTCAGTCGACACGAAAACGGCCGTTGGGTTCTTGCAAAGCGCCGCACAGGACTTGTCTCGCGCCGCTCGCGTGGGGCAGGAAGAGACGCGCGCGTGTCGCGAACCCTTCCAATATATAGCTGAACGAATACTGTTTGCGGGACAGGAACGGACCAATGAAATTTCATGTGATGATGCAAGGTGTGCCATCGTTATGAAAATCACCCACATCACTTCACGTGATGCGCCACAAGGTCCACGTAGACGGTTGACGAGATGAATGGAGATCCCAAAGGGGCAATTCACCTGGCTAGGAAAGCGTGCTGTGTAAAGACTTGGAAGCTGATGTAGATTACTTTTATTTTTTTTTTCTGTAAATCAATCGGCCGGTCGGATCAGAGAAAGCCAGTTGGTTGAGCGATCAGACCAGCAACGAGTCAACAGACATCGCTGTGGATCATTACTGTGTTTCCACAATGACCAAAAAGAAGAAAGCGACTCAGTTGGACGCTTGGTGCTGGTATTGCGACCGTGAGTTTGAAGATGAAAAGGTGTTGATTGAGCACCAGAAAGCTAAGCACTTCAAGTGCTCCTTTTGTCCACGTCGCCTAAACACGGCAGGTGGACTGGCCGTGCACCTTGGCCAAGTGCACAAGGCCCAACCCGACAAGTAAGTGCTGCCTCTAAGAGCTTTTGGATGAAAAGAGGACGTATCTAACGCAATCAGACTCGAAAATACTCTACCTGGTCGTGACTCGTTCGAAATCGAGATCTACGGTATGGTCGGAGTGCCTGACAGTGACTTGATATCTTGGCAAGTTCGTCGCAGTGAGCGTGCGCCTAAGAACACTGCCTCGACCTCACAAGACGTGCCCCGACCAAAACGGCCCCGTGTGGACAAAGGGCCCATTTCGGCAGAACAGTTGCGTGTACAACTCGAGGCACACAAAGCCCTCATGAGTGGGGCCACGACTACATCGGCTCCGCCACAGCTCACACCTTCTACAGCAGCAAATGCATCATCGCTGCCACCACCACCATCACTACCGCCAACGATGCCTCAGGTCGTACGGCCGCCAGCAGTTCCGGCAGCTCCTCCTGTCCCACCTGTACGTCCCACAGTGCCGAATCCGCCACTTGCGCCTCCTGCTGCTGTGCCTGAGCTTGATGCTCCGTATGCATCACCTGCCTCTTCAGCTCCGTCACAGCCGGCGGAGTTGATGCACAACGAATCAGCTGTGACGTCGCAGCCATCTGAGTCCACACCTCCGGCACAGCCTTCGCAGCCACCAGTGTCTGAAAATGCAAAGATCACCACCGCATTAGGCTCAGACACGAGTTCTTTACATCCACATAAAGCGGCTTTGCAGCGGGGACAAAAGTCCCGGCTCGTGTATTCCGACCCCGTACTAAGTCCCGAGGAGAAAATGGCCTCGATGCCGAAATACGCGTACGTTGAGCGTGATGATGTGTCACAGCCCAGTTCTTCTCGTCTTGGTGCGACGGAAGCATAATGATTTCCTACGAGGAATGTGTATACGGTATGCCATGCTGTGACACGGTACCACTGAATCTACCATTATAACAGACCTGCAGGATAACCGCGTGTAAAATGGTCGCTTTAGTGATCGAGCGTCGGTTCGGCTCGCAAGCTCTTCGCAAGCAGAGTGTCGCTGTTGCAGTCAGGAATCACGATTGCACGGCAGTCGGAACAACAGCATGGGATCCCTTCTTTCTGTTAGGGAGAGCTGATATGATTCTGAGTCATTCAAAAATGCGAGTATATGTTTTGCTGCATCTGTTCGTAGACTATGGGAACCTGTCAGAACCACCTGCCCCTATCGCTCATAGAGCTCATGAGTCCTCGCAATCCACACAACGATCTTGACAAGTAAGCACGACAAGAAGTCGACATTCACGTCTAGTGTTGTTGGTGGAACTGATGCAGGAGTACACAGAGCTTTTTCGTACAATCCAAACCTACGAGATCTTGCGATTGCCCCACATCAGCAGCAGGCGTGCTTCTCACCCCATGCAACATTCACCTGCCATACAATAGGAACAACTAAGTGCGAAAGAAACACTGACGTCGGCCGATATATCACGTGCTGCCCCACATATTGGGTTCGTCAAAAAGTGGGGTAACGCGAAACAAAATGGTTCAACGAAAGCGGCAACTGAATTGTACATTCAGCTACTGTCACGACGATCGACCGGCATGAGTCGAGTATCGTCTCAGCGGAGACGAAGCTCACGACATGCTCACAAAGGGAAGAAGTACAGTTCATTGGATAGTAAGAACTATCGCAACGCACCACCGTCTCTACTGGATGAACAGATGGAGGGGACGCACAATGACTGGGATGACGGCGAGTCAGAGTCTCGGGCGCTTCGGGCAGGCAGCGAGATGACTGAGCCGAATGAGTTTGAAGATGCGTACGAAGATACAGCAACTGGCTCGTTGGCATTGGATGATCCGTACTATTATGACCCATACAACGAAGATGAGACGTTTGGCGAGTCGGACACATACCGCAGCACTGATCCATACCCCAACCGAGACGCACATGATAACCTTTATGATGCGCCATCGACATACTTAGAATCTAGTCGCACGGGAGTCGATGATGATGATTACGAGACACGGGATTACGATGACGATCCAGAACTGCTCTCAGGTAACGAAGACCACGAGTGGTCGACTCCTGGAGGACGAAGCGCTGGAGGATTCGGTGCTCTGCATAGTCCCCCCACCCATCCCGCACACGCATACAAAGGCAAAATGGGAGAGTATTACCCGGTAGAATCCGACCATGCACAGTCCCGAGGTCATGGTGTGTATGTGGAAAAACCGCACACGGCATTTGAAGATGTGGCAGAAGATGAGCTGCCTGAAGACAAGGGTCTACCGTTCCACTCCCAGGAACCCAGCCCGGCAGAAGCCGATCCGGAGCAATTCCCTACATTCTTTCATCACGAGATCGGACAATATGGAGAGTTTAATCTTGTATCTCGTCTCATGCTTGAGCTTCAGCAACTCAACATGTTTCTTATAACATCGCTTGGCATGACATTTGTCGTAATATTGGCATTCGCGCGGTATTTCAATCCGTTCCGAAAGCTATATCCAAAAGCACGCGTGGATTTCGAGTATGAGCGGCGCATTACCGGTGAGAGATACAGTGAGCGGGTTCAGTACTATGCAGACTTCTGGGGCTACCAGTGCGAGGAATATGAGATTGTAACGAAAGGAGGATGGATCCTTAAGGCGCACCGAATTTCCGATCCACGGCGCCCTGGCGGGCGGGGCTATCCGGTGGTGCTGCAGCATGGGATCTTGTGCACATCCCTCTTTTTTTTCACGTCGGAAGAGCGCTCACTCGGCTTTTGGCTGGTTGATCAAGGCTATGATGTATGGAGCACAAACATTCGTTCCAACTTTCGCTCCGGTCACACGCGGTTCAAGCGGTGGGATCCACGGTTCTGGGCGTGGAGTCTTATCGAGCTGGGCGACGACCTAGTGGATGTAGTGGACTTTGTCCTTCAAGAGACAGGCTACAAGCAGTTGGCCTATGTGGGTCACTCACAAGGAACAGGAAGCATGTTTCTCGCGCTGAACAAATACAAGGGCTTTGGACAAAAAATCTCCTCGTTCACAGCCTTAGGCCCCGCCGTATACCCAGGTTCGTCGCTGGACCGCCTTCCGTTCCGAGTCATGCGGATGCTCCCGTCGCGCTGGACGTGGTCGATTGTGTTTGGTGTGAGGACATTCATGCCGCTACTAGAGTTGGCACGAATCATCCTGCCAAAGTTCCTCATGGGGCACTTGGGCTACATTGTGTTTGGATATTTGTTCGATTTCCACGACCACAATTGGGTCGATCGTCACAAACCAAAGATCTTTTGTTCTACAGGCGTGTCGACGTCGAGTGAGCTATTGTACTATTGGATTCACTGCTTTGTGGCTCGTGGCTGTGTGTTCGACCCACGCGTACGGAGTCCATGGTTTTCTGCCGAGTTCCCGCCGCTGACGGTGGCGTACGGCACCATCGATCACCTCGTGGCTGGCAAACCGCTCGTAGATCGCTTGCTTCAATACGAGAGCAATGTCCAAATCGTTCACATTCTGGAACTCCAAGGCTATGAGCATATGGACATGGTTTTGGGCTGCGACGCGTACAAAGTGGTGTTCCCCAAGATCAAAGATACCATCGTTCGAACCATTGACCCTGAAGACGTACCTATGCTTGGCCATTGAGCGCCTAGATCATCATCGTCCCTCTCCTACTTCCACCTTCTCCTACTTTTGTTTATCATCATCATCATCCTGCCTGCATACTTGTCCATGATTTCTTCATGCTTTGACGCCCTTTTCTCCGACGGGTCCCAACGCGTGGTGTACCCGCATGACCGGCTTGTATAGCATATTTCCACGTTGGTACAGCTACGAACGCAGAGCGAATCGTTTGTTCCTACATATAATTTCCCGTTGGTTCTTTTTCAAAAGCTACGATACATGATTGACGGTCTTATGCTGGACGACCGAAAAGTGGGCAGTGGCTCGGCTCAAGACAACGACCCGGCACACAAACCCCATCACTTGGTAGTACTATACACGACACAGCGTTTAGGTATACATAAATCACCAAGGTCCCTTGCCGGCATGCGCCGAAAGCGCCTTTTCGTCAGGATGATACTCGTACGATGGTATGCCGTTGCTCAGCTGCATACGTTGAAGGGGTGCATACAGAGGTGCAGCGGCATCCTGAGCATGAAGAAATGATGAGTTTCCAGCGGCTTCTGCGGGAGCAGAGGCTGACGCAGCAAGAGCATAAGCAGAAGTAGTCGGGGATGGGGTCGCAGAAGTCGAATTAGCAGAGGAATCATGGGGAGGTAGATGATGGGATGCGTGGTGGTGTTGCTGATAGTACAGACCATCAGGCCTCTTGGAGGAATGATGGTGGTGCTGGTGGGACGAACGACCATGGCGTGAAGATGGCGCGCCTGGCATCGACGTGGATGACATCATCGGCGAAGAGGTAGGGGCAGATGGTGAAGCAGAGTAGATCGGCTGCGAGTGAGAATGATCGTTGGATGTCGAGTGGAATTGAGACGACGGAGAGTTCGATGTGTGCGTGGATGAATGTCCACTTCCATGCCCAGCATCAGCCTGGTTAAAGCGGGTGGATCCGAACCGTGATGCGTGATGGTGATGATGATGAGATGGAGCAAAAGACGATCGACTCTGCTCAGAGCGACGGTGTCGAGACGGCTCGGAGCCATCGCGCTGCAGCTTGCTCTGGATACGCTTGCCGTAGGGCGTATTGCGGATCGACGGAAGGATCGGTCGAATGCACTCGACGAGATGCGTGCGCTGCGCAGGCTCCGCATAGTCGAGGCACGTCTGTACAACGTAGTTAGCAAACGAGTCGCGCAGAAGAAGCTCGAGGCGTGATGGGTCGACAAGCTCGGCTACAAGCTTGTGACGAAGCGGCGGCTCCGCGACACGGATGCACTTTTCTATCACATTGGAGCTGAACTTCTGCGTCGATAGCTGGAACACATGCCCCAAGAATTGATTGGTTACGGATTCAGTGGACACAGGATCGTTCAGGTCCAGCACATACTGGACGACATAATTGCCAAACGGATCCTGTACGAGCGTCAGTGAGTACATGGTAATCTCGTTCACAAGCTGCTGCCGCTGCGATTCCGATGCATGATCAATGCAGCGTTGCAAAACGCAGCACCCATGGCGGTGCGTCGCTACATCCACACACTGAGCAGCCACAGCATCGTAGATGAATTGGTTATCATCTGCAGGAAGTCGGTTCAGGCATTTCTGGATCACGTGGTTTCCGTTCAGATCTTTGATCAACGTGACGACATTGCGCGCAAACGCGCCAATGATAGCCTGAGTCTGCGCTGGCGTTGAGATGAAGTCGATGGTTTTTTGGACTGCACGTGTGCCATGCATATTCAACGAGATCGTCACAAGATCGCCTGCAATCGCTTCGACGATCTGGTCGCGCTGGGCGTCAGTGCAATACTCGAGCAGCTTCTGACACAAATAATTGCCGAACGGATCAGTCATCAGCTCTGCGAAGTAAGGAAATGTCTCAGCAAAAATCTGATCACACTGTGATGGAATTGCCTCGTCCAATTTCTTTTGTAGGAATCGACATCCAAACTGGTCACGACAAAGCTGTGGGATTTCGCCGTGCAAGTCGTCGAGCTGCATAGCCGAAAGATCCATGTCCGAGCGTCGCGGCCCACCATGGGTGCCGGATGCACCGCCGCCACCCCCTCCATGGCTAGCCATTGAACCAACGTTACCTCGCGACATGGTTGGGTCAACAGCCTCAACTGGAAGCATTTTAGAGTGCGCATTCTTTTTGCGGTCATCGCGACGACTAAGCCGTCCATTCATGCGATTGGCCGTTGCCGCGGCAGCAGCTACAGCGGCAGCCTCGTCCAACTCTGGACGCACCGCAGCCATTGCTCCGATAGGTCCGTGAGCTGTAGGTGTCGACGCGAACGATGTGGTTGGTGCGCCAGACGAGAGAGCGTCCAAGGCGCCGGGGAGTGGCTGGGCCAACGACATGGCTGACGCAGCCGCTGGTGTTACCGTAGATACTGAGGCAGAGGTTGGCACCGAAGGGGACGCAGTGCCCGCGGTAGGCGTAGATGATGCCGCTGTCGACGAAGTTGCAGGCATCATAGGAGCAGCAGGAGCGAACGCAGGCGAAGCAGCATGGAAAGGCGTTGAATGAGGACCCATGGACAAGCTCGGTATGGTAGGAGGAAATGCAGAGAGACTCGATGGCAAGTGCGACGTCGAATGATTATCGAAAAAATCCGACAAGGACGACGAGGCAGGATGCGCCGTTGGATTAGAACCCATGAGTAGAGAAGCTGTTGGCGAAGTGCCAATGTGACGAGGAGACATGCCAGCAAACGAAGTGGGTCGATGCGTGGCTGGATTAGAGTGATGCGAATTGATTCGCTCAGCGTGAAGCCATGGAGACAAGGCCATAGGTCCATGACCCAAAGACTGGGCTGAGCGCTTCGGCAGCTGTGACAGAGGAGCAAGATCGAGCGCACTTGAGAACGTAGAGAGCTGAGACGGCAGAGACAACGGCGTAGACACATGCGCAGAGGCAGGAGTAGATGAGATGCTGGTAGTTGCTGTGGCTGCAGCAGCGGCCGAGGGAGCGAGAGGGGCTGCAGAATGGGTTGTTGCGGACAGAGGCGGTGGGCCTTGTGGCTTGAAAAGCATGGGAAACATGTCATCTTCTGCTGAAAGGTTGTACCTGTTCATGAAGGCTGAATCATCTGTAGCTTCCAGTTCGTCATCGAAGAGGAAGCGTTCATTGAATGTAGGGACGATCCTCTCTCGCTGACTGTGGGAGGAGGCAGCGTCGTTGGCGGCGTCCGCAGTTTTGGGAGAAGCGATGTTCATTCCTGTCGCTGGTACCATATCACTCCTATGCTGGGAGGCCAATGGTAGGTGTCGTGATGGCACAGAGGCCGCGGAGGCTGCGGACAAGGGGACAGCATCTGAATGCGCCATCGAAGCAAGGCCGGCGGCAGGCATGAAACCAACAGAGCAGGAGCCAAAGCAACCACTCCACAAGTGTACGAAGATGGGTATCAGAGAAATGAGACGAACCCAGCAGAGGAACACTTGATGGATCCCGCCACAGAGGTGGTGAAGGACGCCTGCAGTGTTCTTTCAGATATAGTGAGTCTGACAACTGACGTACGTCAGTCTTGCACTGTCCTGACGTGCGACGCGCCAGGCTAGAAGAAAAACCAAGCGTGCCACGTGGTCAAGCTCGTCCGAGCTATTTCCATAGGCCACTATTTACTAAGCGGCCGTAATGACCCGCTTAGTGCGTAGCACCGTTGGGCCAATAGTACCCTCGAAACTTTTCTCCAAGTAAGATCCGAAGGAAAATTGGTGTTGCTCGTTCGCTCGCTCGCTACGTATCTGGATCAACGTGGAAGCAAAAGGGACGGCCAAAATAAAAAAAATTTACATAAATGTAACAGATATTACCGCTGCTTGGCTTTGGCGCGTTTCGTCGGTCGGATCAAACTATCCTGCACAAGGCTGTCAGCTTACCAGTGCCATGAGGCGTGGAGGCGCATATGAACGTACTTTTGCGACGTCGTCGTCGTCTTTAGAATCAGCGGTAGCATCGTCAGCGTCATCCATAGGCTCCTCATCCACCTGTTCGACGTTGTCGTCGTCGTCAGTACCTGTTCGCGAGGAATCCAAGCTCCAACGTACACCATACGCCTCTTCGTTGTCCGGTAAGGCCTCGCCCTTGAGTGCACGGACTTTCGGCGCAGAAGACGAAGACGGCTGAAACGCAACCGGACTAATGAGCAGATGTGTAAGTCAGTATGTCCAACACCAGCGACAATATACCAACGCCCATCAGCAGTACATAGCATGGTGAAGGAGGGCAGACGGCATATGTGCACATATACGTACTGCGACGATGCATTGTAGGCGCGAGTAAAGGCAGACTTGACGGCTGCAGGGAGTTTTTTGAGCCGATCTTCTCGCCGCTGGTCGCCCAGTTCCAGCTCAACGAGCGTTTCGCGGTCATCTGGCAGGAGGAAATACTCGTCCATGTTGTGGATCGCGTCTTGAATGCCGGCTTGAGCATGCTGAAGGACAGGGTCAACAACAAGCGACAAAAGACCCGGCACGTACGACTGGCGCACGTCATCTTTGGACCCCGTCGTTCGGAGACGCAAGTGTGTCTGAAGATCAACGAGCTGCCGCTGCAGGCGCAGACGCTTCGAGTTCTGGCCAAGGAAGGCTGGGAACGCTGGGAAAGACGAGTGACCGCCGTAGGTGAGGGAGCACGGACGAATCGTACTGGCAATGCCATGAAGGGGCAAGAGGGACCAGTGCTGCTGTGGCCCCCGCATCATTGTGTCGATGAGGTCGCCATCGGAGATTGAGTGAGCTGCTTTGGAAAGAAGCTCAAGATGTTTCCAGTCACGCAGCGGCGGCGTCGATTCTTTCTGCACAGATAATGGCTGACTCTTCAGATAGTTTTCCTCGACCATCAAAGGCACAATGGAGTGGTCCTGGAAGTAAAAGTCGAGTTTGTCATTGAGGCTTTGCTTGTTCAAGGGTCCAAAGCGCTGAGGACTCATTAGTTCGCCATACAGAGAGAAGGGCGTGTGCATGGTGGGTTTCTGGTGTAAAGCGCCAAAGGACTTGCTCTGGTCGAATGACATGGATGCATGAGAGAGTTTCCACGTCGACAACATATTGGTAACGAGACGCAAGTCGCTCTGTGCAGCGATGATCAGTTGGTCCATGACCTCGGCAGGAATCTGGAGTCCTTCGCGGAACGCTATCGATAGCATGCGTGAGCGGATGGCTTGGACCGTAGGCTTCGAGAAAGTCATGTTGAAAGTCGTCGCGAGCAAGGGCTGCATTTTGGGATGCCGCCGGTCATTGCAGATGCAAATGATCGGGACTTGTGTCTTACGGATGAGCGCATTGATCGCACCAATGCCGCCACGGTCGCCTCCAGACATACCATCGACTTCGTCGAGAATGATCGCGAGGCGGTCATGCTTTGTGTCTGGGCCACTTGTAGAAACGTTGGGCTGCTGTTTGTGTGTCCAACCAGCGATGGACCTATTATGGATGGTGTCAGATAGCTCGCTCTCCAGGAGCTTTTTGCTGCGTGTGTCGCTGGCATTGAGCTCTAGTGTCTCGTAGCCTTCCAACGCACAGACAAGATGCACGGCAGTTGTCTTGCCGATGCCAGGCGCGCCGGAAATGAGCATGGCGCGGAACGTGTTGGTCGCATGGGGACCTGGTTTCTTGAAATGGGCTTTGCGTGACTTGGGCCAGTCACGCAGCCAAGCTTGGAGCTTGTCGACCTGAGCCTTGTTACCGATGAGTTCTCTCAGCTGCTTCGGTGCATACTTGGATGTCCACAGCTGGCCCGGCACATTGGGAGTATCAAGCGCTTTGGCAGCAGCGACGACTTTTTTCTCTTCTGCTTGGATCTTTTGCTTCACGTTCGGATCAAGCTCTCTAGCGCCACGCTCGGCGATCAGCGCAAGGAAACCGTCCTCATCGACGGTCTTGAGCTTGTTCTTTTGGATGGTCTCGAGTTTCTTCGCACCCGCTCCATCGCCCAGGACCACGTAGGATGTCTTGGAAGATGGGGCGGTCGTTACTTTTGCGCCGTACCGCTTAGCAAGATCAATGGCATCTTCGCGTGATATGCTCGAAAGCTCGCCGGTAAACACCAGTGTGAGACCCGCTAGGCAGTTAGGCGCGCCTTCAGGAATCGCTTTGCTGCCGGGAGCAACAGGTCCCGCAGCTCGCCGCTGCGCCATTTGCTTCCACACAGGCACATTTGATGGGCTGTCATTATCCTCGGCCTTGACTCGCTTCGAAGAGCCAGTCTTTGTAGTAGCTGAGCGTTTTCTTGCGTCCATAGTGCGCAGTAAAAAAAGGTGCGCTTGTGCAGACGATTGTGATGTATGGAGCGGACGTTTGACACACACACACACTCTCTCTCTCTCTCTCTCTCTCTTTCTTTCTTTCTTTCTCTTTTTCTCGTCCCACTACTTGCTACGATGCACGAAACGACAGTAGCTGTTGTACGGTGCGCCCTAGACCGCTACTTTGAGACTCACCCAGGCACACGCCTTGGGCCACCCCGTTGCACAACAGCAACTCGCACTCAGGGACGCACGCGTGGCCGTGTGATGGAGGTGTGTGTGTCAGGCACAAAGACTGGCCAGACCCACTGCCCCTCCCCCCTCGGAGTCGGTGTGGACGAGAAAACATAGGAGAGCCAGGGGAAGGGGGAATCTAGACGCCCCCATCTCCGAGTGACCAGCCACTCACGCCGCTCGTACGTGCTACGAACGGCACGCATCGCAACGGCACGGTATGGCGACGGAGGAAGCGGGCTATGCGTCGGCCGTAGTCGTTTCCGTGACGCCGAAGGAGCCCTCATGCTTTGCAGGCGAGGTGCTGGAATGCAAGATCACCTTTACCAACACAAATGCACCGATCCGGCCGCCCTCAGCCGACCACCGGCGGAGCATGTCATCGGTACGAACGGGTTCAGTTCTGTATGGGGATCAGGCAAGACTTGCCCATAGTCGTGGCGAGGCGCCATTCAAACGGCACGGACTCGTTGCTGTCAACACGCCGGAGCCAGACACAGCAGCGCCATCGTCGCTGGCTAGCTCGACATTTGTGACGTCGAGATTCTCGGGCAGTCAAGGAGGTTTAGCGCGGCCAGGCGCTAGAGCTGGTCCCAGGAGGCATGGTTGGCCCATGTCTCATCCACATGCGCGGCAAAAATCCGTCGTCGCATACCAAGTTGAAGATCTGAGCCAGGCATTTGGACTTTTGCAGAACCACGATCATGCAGATGCAGACGCAGCCGCAGAGTCGACGACAGTGTCAGGTGCCGCGCCACATGCACTGACGGACTTTCAGCCATCACCACATCCCGACATGTATGTGTCACACAACGAAGCTATGGACGCTGCACTGCGCGATTCGGTCGTGACATGGGCTGGCGACTCACTCACTGAACATGAAGTCAAGAGCCCCCTATTCCCAGAACGCGATACGCTGCCTATCGGACATGAAAAGCTGCTCTGGACCTTCGCTCAGTTCGGTGGCACGATGGAGCTGGAGCATGGTCTGGTGCGTGCGACGGACTTTGATCGTCTGCGCATGCGGCTTGCGCGCGGTGAGCTACCCAGCGTGCCGTCGTCGCCTGCGTCCGCGGAAGGCACGCCGCGCACACTAGGGGGGGGTGAGTTTGGGTACGATGCCGAATATGAGGCAGGGTCTATTGAGTATGACACGGGTCTAGTCACGGCGGACTTGCGCGAGAAACATGCGCCGGCAATCGCAACAATTGCAGCTTTGCTGTTCCGACCAGCGAGTATGCTGCGATCGCCACAGCAGCACCAGCAACCCTCGCCTTCATTGCGGCACAATAGATCCGGCTCGACGCTCTCCGATATCCAGACGCGCACACTTATGAGCCGCACACTGCCGACATACTCGACGCCACCGACCATGCTCGGCATCGATATGCAGCTTGCGCCAGGCGAAAGCCGTTCATTCACCTTCAAGCTGCAGCTTCCCATGGACCTGCCGCCCTCTTTCCACGGCCATTCCGTGCACTTTGACTACTACCTGACGGTCGGTACGAACCGAGCCGATACACGCTCCGGCAGTGCCCAGCAATCGCGGCTTTTGCACATTCCCATCCGCATCTACAATCATGTGGCGCCCAGCACGGGTCTTCATACGTGTTTTGATCTCTTGAACCCGATTGTGACTCCGCAGCTTGATGCGTCCGTGGCCGCCGTACAAGAGACATCGGCAGCTGGTGGTGCCAGCGCCGCCGCCGGCAAGTCCGCACAAGCATATGAAGAAGAGCGCGCAGAGACGGCGCAGTGGATCGCCCGTCTGTGGCAGGGAGCACAGCCTGTGAATGAGCGCACAGATGCGCCCACGGTCCCTAGCTGCATGGACGCAGTCCATGACCTAACGCAGCGGGCCGGCAAAGTGTCGTATGACATCGCGAAGAATGGCCACGTGGCAGCCGTGTTGACGCTCGCACGGGCCAAGTATCGTCTGGGCGACGACGTGCAGGCGATTGTGCGGATGAACATGCCTGAGACATCGGTGCGCATTGTTCGGGTACGTATTGGGATACACGGATGCACATGCAAACGACATACACTAATACGAGACAGCTTGCAGCGACCCTCGAGTCGCACGAAGAGATCGACGCTACGATGGCACTCCTGCCGGCAGGGCGTGTGCAGAAAGCGACGACGCAGGTGTATGCGGTGCATCACGAAAACACGCTCGATACACGACAGACAAGCGTGTTGCTGACTATTCCAAGCGGAGCGACGCCGGAGTTTTCGACTACTGGCATCCGGCATCGCTGGTCGCTCCGCATCTCACTGCTGACGGAGACAGCAGACAATGGCACACACCAAGTGCCACCGCCGCCGCATCTGCAGCCGGAGAGCGAGGGATACGCTGCCTACCATACTTCGTTCCACGGTGCACAGTCACTATGTGGACGCACCGGCTCGCTGACGACCCGCCTTGAAATCGTCGAATGTTCCGTCCCTGTTGTCGTGCTACCGAATCGATCGAGGCGTAAGACGGTTCCTGTAGAATTGTATGCATAGTCATTAGGTTTACAGCTCATCGGTCCATGGCTTTCGGCGGCGTGACGGTGGAGTCTTTGTCGTGGTTGTGGTGCTGGAGGTGGTTGTCGTCGATGTGCCTAACGCTGCTTCGTCTTGGTCAGGAGCCGCGGCTGCAGCAGCGGGATCAGACGGTGCGTCGACATGCATCGCGGCTAGTGGCGCTGTTGGTATGACATCGGTGCTAGCGCTCGCGATCGTTACGCTAGTAGAGGGCCAAGACGCCCCGATAGAGCTCGACATAGACACAGAGGGGACCGCCCTTGGCACATGCTCTTCGATAGGAGACTCGATGTGCTGCATAAGCGCTGAGACGTCCGTTGACGAGATCGTCGATAAAAGAGACGGCTCAAAAGCGCTAGGGGAATTCGTGTTCGAGAGAACGCTTCGCTCATGTTCGACCTTCGGGTCAAATGAGCCGACTGGCCCGGGTATGGTAGCCGCCTCGAGGTTCGTGTGCTTCGACTTGGTCTCACCAGGAGCACGTTGCGACGTGCTGAGACCCATTTCAGAAGCCTCGGCATCTGTCTCACGAGTCGAAACAGGCCCCCATGTATGCACAGGCACAGCGAGCTCGATGGACGTCGTCGGTGACGAGGCTGCTTCCATCGACGAGGGGTGCAGCGTTGACAATCCGGACACTGGACTTGACATGGACAAAGAGGCTACCGGCGAATCAACTAGAGCGGAGATGGTCTCTGCTACGCCTGGCGATCCGCGAGGAGCCTCCTCTTCCATCTGGTTTGGGCTGTCAGTTGGACCGTGCGGCTCTACAGGCGTCACTTGTAAGGACAACGCAGATATTTCGGGCAAAGAAGCATGTTCTGCGAGTGATGCTGACGACATCGATCTGCTGTTTGTGAGCGTAGCTCTGGATGCATGTGGCTTGGGTGTCGGTGTAGATGAAGCATCAAGATGCGACATGGTCAGGCTCGCATTCTCTGCCGCATATAGAGAGTTGTAAAGCCATGGGACCGGCAATAGATCTTGTGACAGAACAGACGCATTCGGCACCAAAGAAGGCGTCGATCCATTCGTCAGAGAAATGGCTGACGATGGAGATGCGTGGTGCGGCGGCTCTCGCTCAGAAGGCTCAGCAGGTTCAATGGATTCAGCAGAGAGAGCCTTGGCAGCGACCGCGTCCACTGGCTTCATAGTCGAGTCTGCTTCGGCATCAGCTTCTGCATTAGTTTCGGCGCCAGCTTCGACGTCGGTTGCGTGCGTTCCTGAATCGCTTGCTTCTTGGGATTCCCGCTCAGCCTTTAATGTTGGCACTGCATTCCGCATGCCTGGAGAACCATGTATCGGATCGATAAGCCCGATGTTCTCGGTAGGCGTGCTGGCTGGAGAAGTCGTAGGTGATAGTGTGGGAGAGGGAGATGCAGTCTCAAGCTTAGAACCAGGTTCTTTTTCCGCTGGCAGATTCGCCGGGCTGTGCTGTTCCTCACTAGCCAAAGAGGCAATCCCTTTGATATGCTCAGTAGCCTCGTATCCACTTGACACAGCACCTGCGATTGCTTCAGCTTGGTAAGTACCACGGTCAGGCGATGCAGTAGCCTTGGGGTCAAAAAGCATGGAGTAAGAAGCCGAGTCTGACGTTGGCACATGCAAGTAGGAACCCAAGACAGATGATGACATTATCGGATCCCAAGTAGCTGAGCGAGTCGGTTCAGACACATCCATCGAGTTTGTAGCGTGCTTCAGGTCTGTGGGATCCGTTAAGTCTGCCGGATCATTCAAATCTGACGTGTGTTTCGAGTTCACCATACCCGCCAAGGATATAGCGTCGGTCCAGTCTGACGTGTCCTTCAAAGATACAGGATTGGCCGTCATGCTTGAGATGTCCTCGTGCGCACTCGTCCCATGTTCTGCACCGTCTGACTGCGCGCTAGAGGACAGGTGTGCCGACTCGTAAAAGCCGAAAAAGTCTAGATCTGACGATGCTGCGGGTATCGACGCGCTTGACATACTTGTCAAGGCCGGCGAGTCAAGCACGTGCATAGCCGTATCCGGCCGCGACGTCTCTGGGCCAGACTCAAACGAGACTCCTGAACTGTGTGTGTCGCGTGAATCACTTGGACTGCTGGATTCTTCTTTAGTGCTTTCTTTCCGACGCTCCCGCCCATGATCAACTTGCCATGCGTCCATCCCTGGCATCTCGGCATGCTCTTGAGGAGCAGCTGTCTCTGCATACCGCAAGGCATCTTCCAAAGGATCGCCTTCTCGTACGTCACTCGCAGACATGCTGGGTGCCTCTGGCTTAGGGCGATTTTGAGGTACCTTTGCAACAGACGAAACAGCGGCAGAGAACGACGACAAGCCACCAAGAGCGCCTGAACCCACATAACTCGATGTGCGCCACACCAGAGATATGGCGCTGAGACCGCGGCTAAATATGCGCGCATACAATATGTACATGACACAGCCAGCGAAAAATACAATCGAAGCCGCCAGAATGCCAAGGTCCACGAGCTCGGCACGCTCCATTTGGCGGATCATGGAAATGGAATCACGCAGCAGATCGTTGAATGACGCATACTTCGTCGATACCTGGGAAATGGTCTCAGACGACTCCTCAAGTAGCTGTGCGGAGTAACCCGACTTTTCCAGCTCCGACGACATCAGCGCAACGGTGCGTTGGAGCGTGCTCGTCACTCGCTCCGATGTTGCACTGGCACGGTCCGTTGGCGCCGTGCTCGCACCGACATGCCGAGACGATGCTGCCAGAAGAGATGTGCGTGCAGCAGACTCCTGTCTAGCTACCATCGCTCGGTGTGCTTGGAGTAATGCACGCCGCGCGTCTTGGCGAACAGACGCGAGTTGCGCTTGCTGGGCTCTAGCAAGTTCCTGCAGGGCCGTGCGCTCAGCAGCAGACTCGGCGTCATCGACCTCATCAGATATTTGCTGCACCAATGATGTGACCGTATGTAGAGTGTCGTTCAGTTCGGTCTCGAGCGCCATAAGCTCTTGCGCCGCATGTGTGCACTCGCACAGACGAGGGAGCTGGACATTCTTCACATCAACAAGCCGGCGTGCAGCTGCATCGCGCAACCGAAGCACCTCGGCCGGTAGCTTGACGTCGCCACTCATCGACGGCTCCCCGCTCGGTCGCGCCAGACCAGACTCGGAGAGACGAGCGTGTGTCCAGGAGCCGATCCCTTAAAACGCGGTGGGAGAAAGGCGCTTGATTGGACAAAAAGCGCTGATGTCAGAGATCCCTCGGCTCTCGTGCCACCCACCTTGTGCCACACGCTGCTCATCAGACCGCGTGCTCCGCCGCGGCCTGTTTCTTAGTCAGCGAATGTGTTGGGGTCAGGCGCCCTATGTGTGTCGTGGGTAATATGACATGGCCGACCCTATGACGTTGTGAAAGCACTGGCCATGTGAATCAGATCAGCCTGTCTCAACGACATCCATTCATTCGACCATCCACTATGACACACTTCCGCGAACCGATTACGCTTGATCTCGTGCTCAGATCTCTTGACAAGGTGCCGTTCTCAAAGCCGTTCGTAGTAATTCTGCCTATTCTCGCACTCCTCTGGGAACGACGGGGTCAGTCGCTCTCGAGTGCACTCTTGAAACTGCCTTCGTTGTCGGAATGGTCCACATTGCTTACAATGCGGCATAAATGGGTGTTTCGTATGGTCGTCTTCATCGTGTTGAAAGAGCTTAGCAAGGTCTGCTCTCGTTCAGCAAGCAATTTGGGCGTCTCGAAACCTGACAGGCCAAAATGGAAGAAGGACGTAGTCGTCATCACAGGCGGGTCAACAGGCATTGGTAGAGACGTTGTTCAGCACCTCTCGAGAAAGTTCGGTGCTCGCATTGCCGTGTTGGACATTACGGAGCCCACGTACGCACCAGCCAAGTATGGGGCGCCGGACATTCTCTACGTGCGCACGGATGTAACAAACAAGGACGAAGTCGCAGTGGCGCATTCCAAGATCAAGGACCACTTTGGTAACTCGCCTTCTATCGTCGTCAGCTGTGCGGGTGTGGCACTCGCTGGTCCCATCCTCACGACGTCATCGAGGACGTTTTCGCGCACATTCGACATCAACGCCCTGGCCAACGTAATTCTCGCGCATGAGTTTTTGCCATACATGGTAGAAAACAACCACGGCCATTTCATGGTAGTCGCAAGCTCTGCTTCTTACTTCTCCTTGCCGCTGCTTGGACCTTACTCGATGAGCAAGTCGGCTGCGCTTGCTTTCTACGAAACGCTCCGTGCCGAGCTCCGTTCCGTGTACAAAGCACACCGCGTGCGCACCTCCGTTGTGACACCGACAAAGGTGCGCACGCTCCTGGGACACGCACTCAAGGACTCGGACAACAACTTCCTGACGCCTGTACTTGAGCCCATCCAGGTGGCCAGCGCGATGGTCGACACGCTTGACAGTGGTCTGGGCCGTGCCATTTCACAGCCCATGTTTACATCCCTGCTTCCATATGTGCGTGCGCTTCCCGAGTGGTTCCGCGGGCTACTTACTACGGTGGGGAATACGGACTCGTCCGTGACTGCCGAGTCCATTGCCAACAGCTTCAAAGCTGGCTATGGGAAGAATTGGAACAAGGATGACTTTGCGAATGTTTTTGGCGAGATGGAATCCATGGTACGTGCCTTTGCAAAAAAAAAAAAAACAAACAAACAAACAAACACACACACTAACATGTGTAGTATAGAAAGAATGATGCATAATTTCGTGCCCGTGCATTGTATCATGCTAGCCCGGTAAGCCTGCTTGCTCCCTCACATCATATGAACGAAGGATGGGGGCACGCACTGCCCAGCATATGGTGATGGACGTTCGTAGCTGCTTCTCCACTCTCTCGCTGCCACTCAGTTAACGTGGTTGCAGGTGCCCACGTGGACATCCATCAGTGCTTGACTCACGCGTCGTTGTGTGCGCGCGTCAAAATGGGGCCCATTTTGAGGATTGTAAACGTGGGGACGTACGTGATGTATGGACGCGACCGACTGCTTGAAGCGTTCCATACATCACACTTCTTGGACCCCGCAAGACGGGCATGGTTTACGGAAAAAATCGCGCAGCATGATGTACTGGACATGACTGTGCCTACGAACAACATATCGCGTCAAGAACAAGAAGATGCATGGACATACCTTGCACCAGGTGAGGACGAAGCTTCGTGGCAAGCACGACACGGCGTGCAATATCTTACCCCTGGTGCTGCTCGCATGTTTGACACGAGCCGCAGATTTCGTGAGCAACGTACGTAACCACTTGGCCATTTACATATAGGCATACACGAACGGACGAAAGAAACGCGCTTCGCGACAGAAGCTGTCCCACAAGAGGCACCTGCTTCAACCGAAGCGGCACAAGAACAACGCCCACATGCACAACTAACCACATCTATGCCAGCACCTGAGCAGGGGCGAACTACTGATCCTCAGCGGGACATCATGGAGTTACGCCAACGAGCACTCGATGGCATGAATCGTGCTCGCAAAAAAAAAAAAATCAAACACGGTAAGTAAAGTAAAGAAGCACACGCATCGGAAGAGTCCAATGATGTCTGTCATCCTTATTCGCTATTCTACGGAGAATGTGCGCTTTGGGACAGGAAGTTTGGATCTGTGCATGAGATCAGTGCCAGTCACTGGATCCCATGAGCACAATCTTTTCTACCTATCCCCCCATCTTGTAGCACTGAGGACTGTTCACGCACACATGGATCCTGTCTCTCTTTGCGCTGGCCACAACTTACACCAACAGGATGAGCAGCTACTGACATGAATGCATTCATGTTAGTGACTTCTCGAAACGAGGGAGCCGCGTGGAGTGAATCACGTGATATCGGGCATGTACCGGCGACACCCGCTTTCGATGTCGGGTTGTGCCATCATAGGGTATTTCTTTCCTCATACTTTTTGTCTCTCGATGATGGCTGCAATCCGTTCTATGATCCCTCGCTCGGCCGCTCTGCGCACAGCTCAGCCTATGCTGCGTGCATCGCAGCCTGCGATGCGTCGCTATAGCTCATCGCTGACGCCGAACGCCGAGGCTGCCAAGGAGTTCGTCGAGCACCGTCAGCACGCCTTCGAGCACGCCGGCAGTACGTATGGGGACACCAAATAGCAGATGAAAAGAATCGTCTCTTACATGCACAGAGTCTGCCGAGATGTGGCGCAAGATCAGCCTGTACGCACTGATTCCTGGCGGTATGTATGCGTGGCGATAGTGAACCCTGAGTTGATGTGCTAACGTTGCCATAGCTGTCGTGCTTGGCGCGTACATGTACAAGATCGAGTCAGAGCACCATGCGCACCAGGAGCACATTCTCGAGGAGAATGACGGTCAGCTCCCTGAGCGCCCAGAGTACGAGTACATGGTACGTGGATGATGGATTTTGCGTCCTTTGAGGATTAACACCTTTTTTTTTTCTTTGATCTCTCACTTTCATTTGACTCAACAGAACATTAAGAAAAAGGTACGTATTGTAACACCAGAGTGTGCAAGAGACTTGCCGACTAACACGTGCAGAACTTCCCATGGGGCCAGCAATCGCTGTTCTACAACCCGAAGGTCAACTACCCAGCACCTGAGATGTAATTTGCTTTGTCGTAGAATAGTACACCGCTGTCAACGCCCGATCAGTTCCACGGCTCTTACTCTGCAGAAGAGTGTGATGTATAGGTAGTTTGATTTGGTGTGTGTGTCGACGCATCCAACAGGCGAGGCAGGGGACTGAACATCACTAGCAATGGAGGGGGAATCCAATAACTACGACCTACGATGAAAGGAACCCTACAATTATTTGGTGTTACCAGCACCTTCGTCATCACCATCGCTGTCATCAAACAGAATTTCTTCAATGCGTCGCGAGAGCGCTGCGATCTCCCGCTCAGGAGACAGGTCTTGATTTGTACCATCGACATCCTCTTCTGCTGTATGACTGCCGTCTTCTCGTGATTGCAGCTGACGGACGAGTTGTAGAAGATGTGGACTCTCACGAATGTGCTGCTCTAAATCCCTGTTTCCGCTCTCAAGCAGCTGGATCAGCGTCCACACAGCGATGTGCTGGAACGTGGTATCGTCCGACTCGAGGAAGCGCACCAGGTAGCCATGTAGACCACCGGCGGGCTTCTCCCACACGGCATTGAAGGGCGAGTAATCATCGGCCTTGCTGCTAAGGTTGCCGAGTGCCGCAGCCGAATTGCCTTGAACCTCAATTGATGGCGAATCTGTGAGTGGTAGCAAAACTTCACAGATGCCCATATCTAGAAGTTGTGGCTTGAGATCCTCTGAGAGCGCTAACACAGCCGTGCAGGCGGTCATTTCACTCTGCACACTCAATGGCACATGGAGCACGAGGTCTTTGATGCGCTCAACTGCACCGGCATCAATTATTGCAGCTTTGTTCCGCTCACTGCTCGCGGCCAAGTTACGCAGCGTGCTGATAGCGTGACACTGTAGCTCTTCGTTCTCTTCGTGGCTCAGCAGCTCAATCAGTGGATGGAGGAAACCGGCATCAATAATGGGACTCTCATTCATGGGATGGATCGACACATTCCGCACGCATGCAGCGGCTGACAAGATGAGCGGCAGGAATGATGAGCGCAAGAGACGCAGCAGCGGCGGCAGGCCGTTGGAGCGCACAATCTCGATCTGATACTTCTCGTCACTGGCAAGATTGCGAAGGGCCAGCGCCGACTGGCATTGGACCTTGAGACTGCCACTTTCCATGAGCCCGATGAGGTTCTGTACAAGTCGCGGCTCGCTTTGTGCCAGTTTCTTGCGGTTCACACTGTCCACGGCTATGTTGCTCAATGCCGTAGTGCAGTAGTATTGCACATCAGTGTCTGCGCTACTCAGGAGCGACACGAGCACGGAGATCGCACCTGCATTAACGAGCTGCTGTCGGTTTTCGTCGCTGTGTGTCATATTAAGGAGGGCACCTGCAGCGTTTCGCTGTACACGGATGTCCTTGGAGCGAGCCAAACGCGTCAAGGGAACAAGAGCGCCCGACTTGGCGATCTTTGACTTGTTCTCGTCATGAGTAGCAAGATTCGTGATACATCCGACAGCATTACACTGGACTTCCACATTCGGACTAAGCATTTGCCGGATGAGAGGCTCTAAGCCGCCTAGTTTAACGATTAGGAGCTTGTTTTCTGCATTGACAGCTAGATTTCCGAGCGCTGCACTCGATGCGCGCTGTACCTCTACGTCGTGTGACTGCAGAAGGAACAGCACCGGCTCGAGCGTCTCGCGACCGACCTCACAGACCTCCTTCTCGGTTATCTCGGCAAATGCGAGCGCTGCACTGCGCTGCAAATCTACGTTGTCACTGAACGACAATGTCGACAGTGCACGCAGAGGCTCACCAGCGAAAAAGTTTGTTTCCGAGCGGTTCTCTAAGTATTGGAGCAAGTCCGCCACAGCATCTCGCTCATTGTCAAGCAGCAAAGGCTCGTACTGGGGGCCACGTGAACCCACACCTTCCGTCGTTAAAAATGACACGATTTACATTTTAGCACTTACAGCAGCTAAAGCAATTTCCCATAGTACAGGAACGTGGTGTTCAATGGCGGGGCGCACGGCGGGCGCACACTGACAGCAAGCCTGTTCGTGGCGAGGCTGTGAGGATCACGATCGAGTGGCGGGCAACCAAGAGAATCTCGGCCGAAACGAAAAAAAAGATTGCGAGGGAATGTGGAGGGAATGAGGGCCTGATTTGGCGTGTGACTTCATGTACTGTCGTGAATATGCTACAAAAAGGAGCCAGACCGGCCTGAGGCAAAACGGTTTGATAGTTGTGCGGCGTCCGCAACAGAGCGTGCGCGTGCACGATCATCCATAAGACGCGATCCAGCTCCTAGAACCTTGTCTTTGTCAAAGAACGCAGGTGCATAGTCGCCATGCACTTGCCGATCTTCTTCTTCACGCTCTGCGCGAGTTTTGCGGCGTGGTGGTGACATGGATCGATGCCTGTGTCGCCGGAGTGAGCTTGATTCACGTCTTGGCCCATGGTGCCTTCGATGATGGTGTTCATGGCGATGTTCGTGGCGCCCGTGACGGTCGTGACTGTCATATTTTTCATGCTCTCTAGCTTGTTCCTCCCGCCGTTTCTTCCGTAGTTCATCACGCCGGCGCTCTTCATGCTGCTCAACGAGGCTCTTTTGTCTCTCTACATTCTTTCATGAGCTTCGTTCGAACATACTTACTAGTCGATTGACCTTCTCGCGAATCGCCGCGTCACGCAAGAAAATGTGGTCTTCCCTTAACTTCTGAGCTTCGTCATCTTGAACAGTAGAGAGTGCGCTACCACCTGCACTCTGCGTGATCCGTTCACGACGTTGCGCAGGTGTTTCTGTCCATAAACGCTGCGCTTCTGCGGTATTTTCATTCTCAACACGCTGGGCGCGTCCATGTGACTGCTGAAATCCACGCGCACGAAGTGGAATTGCATGTGTCCGTGCTCCCTCTACGGTTGACGGCATCGTAAGCATCCAGTCTGGTCTTGCAGAGGCAGATTCCTTCGCCTGGGTAACCTCTTTTTCTCTCGCTCTCTGCCTTTCTTCACGCTCCAAAAATGATTGTACTCCATCGTGTGCAGATGAGACAGGCCCTGTCGCAGGCATGGGACCAATCACTTCGTCATCATCGCTGTCGTCCATCACGAGTGTGATGGTGGTGATCTCGACGAAGCGATTTGTAGCAGGAGAGGTCATGTGACCTGACGCGGACATCGTTGAACACTGTACGCGTCTTACCATGGCGACCACGAGTAAGAGCATGGAGACGGGGCCAGATCGGCCGTTACACAAAGTGCCAATCCCAAATACGGATGGATGGCTACGCGTAACGACAACTCATGGAAATGTATTTTACGCACAAAAAAAAACCAAGCGTTCAGAATGGACGATTCCTTCCGAAATTCATACGCAAGTCTTAGAGTTTGAGCGAGCATTGGGCATTGAGCCGATCAGTGACGATAGCCAAGACGAAAAAGAACGTAGCCATAAACGCTTGCGCCTGGAAGAACATCAAAATGGGGAAGTAAGCCTTCGCAGCGATGAAGATGTTTGCAGTGCTGAGCATCCAACAGAGGCGAAAGGAGAGCAACTAGAACAGAATGAAGCAAGCACTATCGAACATAAAGATGAATTCGCAGACTTGCCTTTCGAAGAAGGAAAGGCCATGTACATGGGAATGCTCACGTCGCTGAATGGAACACCTCGGGAGGTCAATCCCATGGCTCCTTGGGATCATGAACTGCCGAAGTTTGTGCATGAACGTGCTTATCGTGCATTGCCTACATTGGAAGACCGTGAGGATGTTTTCAACGAATGGTGCAAGTTCCGGCTACGTGAGAAGCGCTCTCAATCCAAGACATCTTCATCTGAGAAAGCATTTAGCGCATTCCTTAAGAAGCAGGTCGCTTCTACACGCACCGATTTCACAGCTTTTCGTGAGGCTTTTCGTCATGATCCAGCATACGTTGCATTGCTGCGCGATTCGAACGAGCAAAAAGCTCAGCGAATGTTCCATTCATGGCTTGCCGAGCTTCGAGAGCTCAAACTCAAAATGGCTCATGAAGCTGAACAAGCCTACATACATCTGCTAAACGAATATATATCGTCTGAAGAATTTGATGTCCCGAGGCATGCACTTGATCGTGAAGCTGCCCAGCAGGTCTGGGCCAAAGCGAAGAAGACACCTGGTCTTTCGGCAGACCCACGCTACGACGCTGTGGGAAGTGCAACCCGCCGCTTCGAACTGTTCCACCAGTGGCTGGGAGGCGCTGTCCCCACTACATCGACACATCGATCGAAAGCTGAACGACGCGCGCAAGCTTTGGAGCAGCGTGAAGCCCAAGTCCGCCGAGAACGTGCGCGACAAGCGCGGCAGACTGATTTGGCACGGTCAGATGCTCTGGTTGAACAGCGCGAGACTGAATTCCGACAATATCTCATTGATACAGTTCGTGATCCATGGATCACATGGCCGGATGCATCATCGTTTGCCTCATCCTTCCACAGCGAGATGGAGCGAGGAGTGGTCACTGACACACGCAAGCGCCAGATGTTCGAGGAGCATCTGCAGCACTTGCGATCGAAGCGGAGGGACCAATTAGCAAGACTATTTGAAAAGCATTCACTGAATGAACGTGGTGTCCCACAGCTGAATCGTACAGCAGACGTGGTCCTGCCACTAGTTCGTGCTGATGATGAGTACATCCAATCGCCCTTGCCACGTTTTGTCGGTGAAGATACAGGCGTTCACAAACGAGCTGTTGGAACAACTCTCGAAACTGAATTTGACGCCTGGGATGCGTGGCGACAAGAACGAGCGCAGCAGGAATTCTTCACCATGCTTCGGGAGAATGCCTTTGTCGACTTCTGGGGACGACTACAAAAGGAGAAGCAGGCAAAACGAGATGACGAGATGTCGTCTACTTTGCATGGCGAAGATGAAGCCGACGATGATGAGGAAACAACCGTGTCATTACTAGATATGGCATCTCAACTAGACATGCAAGCAATGGAATCTGTGCTCAAGGTATGTGTTACTGCTACGACACATTCACTAACTACTACAGGCAGATAAGAGATACAAGATGTTTGCACACGTCCCTGAGCAGCGAACTGCATGGATCCGCGAGCATCTGCAAGCACTCAATGTGCAGAAGAAAACAATCCATCAATGGCATATATAGTATAAGGAGAGGGGTTCGTCTGCAAGCGCACTAGTCAGGCAGGCTTAATAAATAGGCTCCAGTCCAGCTCAAAGCCCAAAGCTGTGCCCGGGACACCGATAAACAGAGTCGAAGGCGCCTTAGGTGATGGGTATGAGACGCCACTTTCGCAGTAAGGATGGCGCGGCATAGGCACGAAAAAACCACGACCCTGACCAACACCCAAGTCTGTCCAGCATGTGGAACATGACGAGCTAGGTGGGATATGTTGAGAGGCGCCTGGCGATGGAGAGGACATAATCCAATTAAGGAATCGCGAGAAGCCGAACCCCACTCTTGTGTGTACCCACGCATCTGGTATAGTGAGAGACTTGGGCTCGTGCGGTGTCGTAAAGTAACATGAACTTAGCACAAGGCCTAGCACAATCGCACCACAGTAAGGGCACGGCCGTGTGGATAGGGCATAGCTCACAAGAAACAGGATGAGAAATGCAGGTGGGGCGGCCGGAAATGGCAAGATGAATATAGGCAGCCACCAACGTAGGCAATACATGGCTTTCAGTGTAGAAGCAAAAAACTTGTGCCTAAATTGAGTTCAAGCCGATGGAGAGGCACTCCCCTCCCATCTGGCGCAGCAGGCAGCCAACCGACCGAGAGGATGTGGAGAATTGATCCAGGCTCGCGGCGCCGAGCGAAATTGTTGGAGGAAACAGTCGGACTAGATACAGCTACGGGACTAGTCATCCATGTTATCGAGACACGCTTCTGTGGAAGAAGCGAGGCTATTGCAGGCTAGAGAGAGGAAGCGTGGGACACGTTGAGGCGTTCCATAAATGCACGAATTGCTCGGTCAATTTGAGGGTATTCAATCAAGAACCCATCATGGCCTTCAGCGGACTCAATGTGCACGAGCTCCGATGTCGGAATAGCGTCATGAATCGAGGCTTGCTCTGCAGGAGTGTAAAGCATGTCAGACGTAACTGAAAGAATTAGTACATGGGGCGAGTTGCGGGGCTTGTTTAGATGTCCAAGCACACCCTTGAGCACGGTGGCGTCGTCTTTCGCACCACTTGCCCATGACTCACGATCGCGTGTGACGTCGTGTGAATCCAGTTTATTTGACAAATGAATATAGCACAATGCGTCAAAACGAGTCAGAAACTTTGTACCATGATGGTGCAAGTACGATTGTACAGCGTACTGTTCTTGTGCCTGAGGCTGAGAGATCTTCGAAACGTCGACGTCTTCGTCACCACCCTCTTCCATCAGTGAGGATGCCTGTGACTCTTCTTTGGGCGGCGACGGTGCCAAATTTGATTTTCCACGCATACGACTGAAGCGGCGCTCGAAGCTGTGTGGCTGGCGGTACGTCATCAGCGCGCACATACGTGCAGCTGCAAGACCTCCTTGTGGGGGATCACGCAGCAAATACCGCCCGCCGTTGAAACGGGTATCGGCTTCAATTGCTTGGCGCTGGATCTCACACCAAGCAATGCACCATGCCGAGTGCCGTGGCGACGCCGCAAGGACAACAATTGAGCGAACATAAGGCTTGTCAGAACTGGTCGAAGTTATGGCGTCGGGTGAAGATGGCGTACGGACGGGGAAGCACAAAGGCCACTCAAGCGACGTTGCACCGCCCATAGAACCACCCATGACACATGCAAGTTGCTCAACACCCAGAAAGTCGAGAACGTGCTTCTGAAGTCTGGTGATCGAGAGTCAGAGCATGTCCCGCACTACAACGTGTGCTACACAACGTACCTTACATCGTCCCGAATTGTTGTGGACGGTAGATCTGGGCCCCACCAAATCTGCTCATTTTGCTCGGTGGGTGCATAAACGTGTGCGCTGCATGTCCAGTGTCCGTCTGTTGACATGTCCTCTCCTCCTTTGCGTGTGAGCGGGCTCAGTGTGCCATATGGTGAACCAATGGCATTGCAGCACACAATAAAGTACTTGTCTGTATCGAGGACGCGCCCTGGACCGAACAAGGGAGTCCACCATTCCTCTACATCGGAGCTCCCTGAAATAGGGTGACACGCCAGTATAACGTTCGACTTCGTCACAGGGTCGAGCGTACCCCATGTCTTGAAGGCGACGGGCACATTCTGAAGTTCCACCCCGCAATCAAGGCGAAAGTTTCGTACACACAAGTAGCGCTGTTCGCGTCCCACGGCCAATGGCGACGTCGGACCGGGGATCTCAACGCATCCACTCATCGCACTTACTAGGATGGAATCAAACGCTTATCACTGCTATATGAACGACGAACCCTTGTGAGGGTACTTTGCTGCTTTGGTGCACGTGCAGGAACGCGGCTTGGCCTGGCTATCTCCACCTCTTGATCCTTGTTTTACGGGCGGGCCCCTTCCGTCGATCGATCAGCCATCAGACGCAGCCACGCTTCACCATGTGGAGAGGCGCGTGTCTGTGCGAGAAGCTCTGTGAAAGAGGGGCTTAAAGGGGCCAAGGGAGCGAGTCGAGTCAGCACGCGAAGGACGGCATGTGTGATTTCTGATGCCTTTTCGACTTCCTGCTTCGTGGCATTGTCGCGCACTTTGCGCGTGAGAATGGCTTGTAATTTTGGTGTGATTGCATCGAGGTAGGGCGTCAAGTCCATGTACTCCAGGTCCGCAAGTCTCATCAACATTAGGCAGCCGAGTAGCTTCACACTGTCGTCATCACTGAGTGCACGCAACACACAGTCCATGACATCACGCAATTGGAGGCAATCGATACACGTGTCAACGAATGTAAAGAGTGTCTCGAGCGCATTCTTGCGTAGGTCAAGTCCGTCATCCTGGACAACTGTGAATGGACCCATAAGCACCTTGCGCTTCAAGTCTTCGCGGACGACAGTTGCATCGTACAAGAAAGGCAAGACGAGTGACGCATGCTTCAACATAAGTGTCGTTCGGCTGTTCACTGCTGCATGCAGAACCATCATGGCCGCTCGACGCACTGGCAGTTCAGGGTCTCCCAATCTCTCAAAGAACTTGCCGGAGTACTTATTCATTTCGTCATCAGCTGCATTTTGGCGATCCAGAGATAAAAGTGTACGCACAGCGACCAGACCCATTACTCGCATTGGCACTTGTGGTGCCTGAACTAGCTGAGCCAACTCGCCAAGGCGCTTCGTATCAACCACGACGATACGTGCAATGCATTCAGCACATGCATCTGGCGCTTGCTCAGCAAGAATAGCACTTTGCAGATAGGGCCACATCATTGGCGCCAAGTCTCGAGTTTGGGTTTCAGATGCGAGCGAAAGCGCTTCACACAAGATACGAGCAGCATCAGCTTCCCCCCCCGCCAGCTTTTCAATGACCGGCGAAGCAAACGAAGCATTACTCAATATCATCCCTCCCAAAGCAAATGCACGTCCGTGTAAATGCAAGTTCAAGACTGTCTTAAAGACATGCTGCGCATGTGGCCAGCCTGTAAGCAAGCCTTTTTGTCCCAGCACACCTAGCGCGTACAGTGCAAGGGTCTGTGCTGTGGTGCTTTGTTCCTTCAACAATGCCTGAACACGAGCCAGGACTGTGCTGATTGAGTCACTAGCAGCGGCGGCAGCTCCCAAGCACTGAGCGTAGACCAGAGGCACCTGTGCTGCTCGGTCGCTACAGTGCAACTCCCAAGCATGCTCAAGAGCAGTCACCAGGGCAGGTGCTAGCGAGTCCTCAGCTGAAGCAAGTGATGTTAGAAGTGAGTGAAGAGCCTCCAACGCAGGAGGTGGAACATCGCTTAGCTGCTTCAACAAGCCTGGAAGCACGTTGTCAACGACAATATGCGCCACACTGGGATCACACTGTACAGCAAGTTCTGCCAATTCAAGCGTGGGCGGCAACATCGGGGAATTCACAGCAGGCAATTCTCGGCTCAGAATATTAAGTAACGTGGGCTGGGCTTCATTTTGTAGCAGCACAGCAACACTATGCAGGGCACGGAGTGAAGATGTAGCAGTGTCTCTTTGACGGGCAAGATCTAACAGAGGGGCCAGACATTGACGTGCAAAATCTTTAGTAGGAGCGCATGTCTGCAGCGATCTGCACGTCATTACATCATGGACCACTTGCACACATCGAGCACGAGTCACTTCATGCGTCAGACGCGCATAGATCAATGCCAGGGCACGAGGTAGCCGGTCGGTAAGTTGCGCACCCGTCGAACATAAGGCTGCATCCAATGCTACTAGTGCAGCATCACGCACGGAAGCATCCGTGTCAGAGCGTTCCAATCGTGTACAGACAGCATCACATAGAAGCTCGGCCTGTTGAGGCACTCGAGGTCCCACGTGCCACAAAAACTGCGTACTTGCCTCGAGCCCCTCAAGTGCTGTGTGGTGGTGAGATAATTGACTCGATTCAGCCAGCGCTGTAGTGACTCGTACAGCATGAGGAAGCACGACGGTTGGTACACAGACGCAGAGTTGGCGGAGCAGCGCCAAACCAGCAATGCAACGCCCTTTGCTATGTGTTTTAGTTTCATCTTCGACGGCACATAGAGCCAAATTCAGAGCATTTTCGCCTTGCGACAAGGCCATCCCGAATGAAGAGACGAACTTTTCGAGTGCATCCAATGCAGCCACTTGTGCCGCTGCACCTCGCCACGTACAGAGTGCCTCAACAATTGAAGTGTGTGATCGGAAGGCTTCAGGGGCAGCTATCAGTACGCTTTTCAAAGCTCCCAAAGCCTCCAAGCGCACCGTCTCTTCGCGCTCTTTAAGTCGTTCTACTAATGCAGCAGTTACACGAGACGCTGATGGCACCATTTCTTGAGGGTTTTCTTCAAATAATGTCCCGAGCAAGCGGCTCGCAGCGCGGCGCACCCGCCACGAGAGATCATCGTCGTCTGAGAAAGTGTCCAACATGTCGTCATCATCAAGTTCCAAGTCATCGCCGATGTCATCCTCATCCATGGCATCCATAGCATTAGGGTCGTACTGAAGCATGCTCAGAGCTGTTTCCAAGGCGCCCTTCATGCATTCTGGCTCAGCGCCTGCCATGCGTGCAAGTGACTGAAGTGAAACCAGGCAGGACTCCCGAAATTCATCCGCCTCTTCTTTTTGGTTTGCTCGCTCAAGTGCCGAGATCAAGCCATGTGTATATTTGGTCTTGTGCGGGCGAAGACGCTGGGGGGTCTCCCTAGCCAACACACCCAGCAACTGTACGGCAACTGCCTCAGACAAGAAAGGTGGTTGTAGCCCTGCCAAACCACGTTCCAAAATAGCATCATAAGTGTGTATTCTACACACCTGAGACAAGAAGCTCAGGCCTTGAATACCCCGGCGCACAAGCGATGCACGTCCAGATGAAAGTTTGGACAACAGGATATCCGCAACCGCCTGTTCTAATGGAGCATGTGAAGATACAAAGGTGCCAGCGTATACTAAAACATCATTAAGCACATCAAGCGCATTTGTCTGGAGTCCCTCTATTGGCGACTCGATTTGTTCGACAAGCGACGGGATGATCAACTGAACCACTTCATCTGCTAGTGATGCCATTTTGTCGCCAACACCTGAAATTTGAGCCATCAGCGTACGTAAAGCTTCCATTAGCAAAATTTTCACTTACCAAGTGAACATATATCCCGGTACTCCTCGTTAGAAGACCGTATGCCCTCACACAGTACGTCCAGCATCTTTGCCAGCTGCTCAGGATGCACTCGAAGAGATAGCGTACCGAGTCTTTCATCGTCAGTACCAGGTAAACTTACGTCGATACAGCCAAGTTCTTGACTTCCGAATTGGGATCTCCCAGCAATTCCAACACTCTCTCCGAAATAACTGGTTCAAGGGCCGAATCGAATGAATAAAACGAATAGCGTTGCGATATACTCGACGACAAATCATTCAGAGCCATGTAACTAAATGTCAACTGTGTCATGTGCTTACCGAACATCAGAATCGGATGACCTCATCTACTTGTCAGATCCAGTAGCACGTACCTTGTCCAAGAGCGTCTGTATTGACGCGCCTACTGCTGCCATGATGAAGTCAAAGCACAAGGTGCAAGAACCTCCACATGCGGGCATTCAAAGCCTATGGATCTCTTGTTTCTATGGAGATGCGGTGCCGCTTTTCAGAACGTTTGGCACTCGCCTCGTCTGTATCGGAATCGGGATCGTCTTTGCCTACCACAGCCATATTCGCCCATACTTTTTCATCGTCTTCATGCTCAGGTGATGCCATGTCCAAATTATAATGAGGGTCTAACGCCATGCATATAGCATGATCCACGCCCGTAAAGTATTGATCCAGCAATTTCCCACGCTGGCGTTGCGTCGAGCCGTGAGGCTTTCCTGTATCAAATACACGAATAAGGTGATCCAAAGAAGAACCAATCACAAGTGTTCGGTCTCGTGGTACGTCGTTTAGAGTCAACACTTCCGACACAGTGCCTGTAATGTCTTTGTATTGGAACAGGGTGCGACCAGTCTGAATGTCGACCATATACAAATGCCGCAATGTATCTCCCACAAAGATTGCTCTCTCAGACGGGCAAACTCGTATTACACGTATTGAACCTTGGTTCTTTGGTACCACTTGCCATTCGTGAACATGTCGAGGTTTTACGACTGGCTCGTACACACGCAATACTCCATCCTTTGTTCCGACAATCACTCTCATGTTTATTAGCGGATTGTTTCCATCATGGGTATTACTTGAAGGCGGAAGAAAGCTAATGCATCGAATCAATGGTGGGCGCGCCAGTGACAAATGGTCATTTGGTAGGTTTTTCGCGCGCCATATTTCTCCTGGCAAAAGTTCTTGTCCTTTGCTCGACTTGTGAGAAGATCCGCGTTTCTTTCCGGTATTTTCTTGCGCAGACTCGACCTTCGATTCTGTGATACAATTTTTGGATGGGATTGCACTTGATTCGGGTGTGCTGTAATGATCAAGAGTTTGCTTGATGTCCCAAATTGATAACAGCACTTGTTCGCCACCCGAAGCAAAGTGTGTAACACAAGACTCATTTTCCGGATAGAACGCCACAAAGTGCAAGGGACTTGGGACGGTCCACTTGCACGCACTTTGTTCGATAATCTCGTCTGAAACTTCATTAAGAGTGACGCCTTCACAGCACTTTTGTAATGGAACATAGCGGAAGAATCCTCCGGATGTACAAGAAAATAGGCCCCTAATTGTCAGAAAACAGCGCACGTACTCAGGCGTCAAGCGCAAACCAACCCATCTTTCCAACCCCACGCGCATTCGTTCTTCGCGAATGGTGCAGAGCAAGGTGCACTCGCTTCGTTTATCTCCCTCTGGGTGAGGAACTTTCACAATATCTAGCGTGCCGTTCTTTCGCGCAATCGCAAGCTGTTGTGTAAGCCATAACACACTTACCACACACACAGGTTCATTTAGATTCAGTGTACCACAAACAAGTGCTTGGCATGCTGCTGCTGAGCCATATCGACACCCAGGAATAGTCAAAGATTCATAAACTTTGCTTTTTGTGTATAAAGTCTTGATACGACCAGATGAGTCGCCCACGAAAATGCGAACCTCTGGAAGATCCGATGTCGAAGGGCCGTCGACGACGACCATGGTTAAAGACGTGGAGGTGAGAACATTCACTGAAGTACTTTTTCGTCCCAAAGCATGCAGACTGTCAACCTGAGGACTCGAAGTTGCTCCATTTGAGCAAACGCCCAAGGCATGTGCCGAACAGCCGGACAAAACTCGGTACTCGATAAATCAAAATATTTTGCAAACTTTCTGGCTATAATTTATTTTTCCAATTCCGAAATTATCAAGATAATAATGATAGCGTTTGTTTTTAAATTTTAAAATAATAATTTTAAATACCACCTCCAAACTATTTTATTTATTTTAGTTTATTTTATTAGATAAATATAAAACAATATAAG
>OJLB01000206.1_pt1 | contig 35634 bp, 29 predicted proteins | sample 1596861 | NCBI WGS metagenome assembly OJLB01 (sample SAMEA3904681, study PRJEB24821) | metagenome | biome: Builtin; feature: hospital; material: surface | place: USA | collected 2013-06-06
TCTTTGAGCTAAGGCGAGGCAACGCCGTACTGGTTTAAAGTTAATCCACTATACAACGGAGAAAGTCAGGCTGCCTGCTTGGTACGGGTTTAAAGTCTGACGGCACACAACAACAATGACTGAAAACACACTGACCATTGCACTGTCCAAAGGACGCATCTTTGAAGAAACGCTGCCGCTTTTGGCGGCGGCGGGCATTGTTCCCGTCGAAGCGCCCGAGAAATCGCGCAAGCTGATTATCGGCACCAACCATGAAAACATCCGCCTCGTCATCGTCCGCGCCACCGACGTGCCGACTTATGTCCAATACGGCGCGGCAGACTTCGGCATTGCGGGCAAAGATGTTTTAATCGAACACGGCGGCAGCGGGCTTTACCAGCCGCTGGATTTGCACATCGCCGAATGCCGCATGATGGTCGCCGTCCGCAAAGGGTTCGACTACGCCGCCGCCTCGCAGCCCGGCAGCCGCCTGCGCATCGCGACGAAATACCCCAACATCGCCGCCGAGCATTTCGCCGGCAAAGGCGTACACGTTGACATCATCAAACTCTACGGCTCGATGGAGCTTGCGCCGCTGGTCGGTTTGAGCGACGCCATCGTCGATTTGGTCTCCACCGGCAATACACTTAAGGCGAACGGCTTGGAAGCGGTCGAACACGTTGTCGATATTTCCAGCCGTCTGGTGATCAACAAAGCCGCATTGAAAACGAAACACGCGCTACTTGAGCCGATTATTCAGGCGTTCGGCAGCGCAGTGAAGGCGGGGTGAATGTTCCTTTGAATGAAGATGCGTTTTCAGACGACCCTATCCGTTCCCGCCAACAGGTCGTCTGAAAATATCACCGGCAGTAAACTGTATAGGAGAAGTTAAAATGGTTGCAAAAATAAAAAAATTCTCAGATTCAACCCTTTCCGTTTTGAATAACGGCGAGCGTCGGTTTTACGTCTATTGTCTGACCGACCTGAAAAAAGACAAAATCCTCTACATCGGCAAAGGCTGCGACAACCGTATCTTCGAGCATGAACAAGCCGCCCGTTCGCAAGACGGCGACTTCGGCAACATTGACGTGCCGGAACGCAAAGCCATCGCCAAATGCAAGAAACTCGGCCGCCATATCATCAGCTACCATCTGACCGAAGCCGAAGCGCAAGCCGCCGAAACTGCCCTGATTCATTTCGTCAAATCCGTTGTCGACAAAAAATTCAAAAACAAATCTGCCGGATGCGGCGCAGGCGGCATCAGCGCGGAAGAACTCGACAGCCGCTTCAAATTCAAACCCTGCCCACTTGACGGCCTTAATCCCGACGGTCTGATTCTCGCCGTCAAAATCCAAGACGCTTTGGATTTGGATACCGACGAAGAAGCGGACTACCGCTTCGACAACCAAGACGATGCCAACCTCAAATCGCGCACGCTGGGCAACTGGATTGTCGGCAAAGATGCCGCATCAAAAGTGAAATACGTTATCGGCATTCACGCGGATCTACAAAACGCCGTGGTCAGCGCGTATGAAGTGGACGGCTTTGAAACGATGGCTGAAGAAAGCAAAAACGGCAGGACACAAACCCGTTACCGTTTCCGTACTGCCTCTTCGAGCAAAAAAGTGCTGTCCAAACTCGGTCTGCTCCAAAAATGCCTGCCCGAATTGAAGTTTGGCAGCGGGGGCGAAAAGGCGTATATCAGACCTAAAACAGAGACAGAGATTGAACAAGAGGATATTCAGACAACCCCAAGTCCAAAAATAAAAAAGGAGAAAACCAAATCATGAAAAAACTCAATACCCAATCCCCCTCTTTCCAAGCTGAACTCAAAGCCCTACTGGCTTTTGAAACCGCGCAAAATCCCGAAATCGACCGCATCGTCGCCGACATCTGCGCCGACGTGCAAAAACGTGGCGATGCGGCGCTCATCGAATACACCAACCGCTTCGACGGCACGTCCGCCCAAACCATAGCCGACCTCATCCTGACGCAAAACGACTTGCAGGCCGCGTTTGAGCGGTTGCAGCCCGAAATTCAAACTGCCTTGAAAACCGCCGCCGCACGGGTCGAAAGCTACCACCAACGCCAAAAAATGGAATCGTGGACGTACGAAGACGAAGACGGCACGCTGTTGGGACAACAGATTACACCGCTCGACCGCGTCGGCATTTACGTCCCTGGCGGCAAAGCGGCGTATCCGAGTTCCGTCATCATGAACGCCATGCCCGCCCATGTTGCAGGCGTAAAAGAAATCATCATGGTTGTCCCCACACCCAAAGGCGAACGCAACGACATCGTGCTTGCCGCCGCCTTTGTCGCGGGCGTCACCAAAGTCTTCACCGTCGGCGGCGCACAGGCGGTTGCCGCCCTCGCCTATGGCACCGAGTCCGTACCGCAGGTCGATAAAATCACCGGCCCGGGCAACGCCTTTGTCGCCGCCGCCAAACGCCGCGTGTTCGGCGTGGTCGGCATCGACATGGTGGCGGGGCCGTCTGAAATCCTCGTCATCGCCGACGGCACCACGCCCGCCGACTGGGTGGCGATAGATTTGTTCAGCCAAGCCGAACACGACGAAATCGCCCAAGCCATCCTCATCGGCACGTCGCAGCCCTACCTCGACGAGGTCCAAGCCGCCATGAACCGCCTGATCGAAACCATGCCCCGCCGCGACATCATCGAAGCCTCACTCGGCAACAGGGGCGCGATGATACTCGCCAAAGACTTGGACGAAGCCTGCGAAATCGCCAACTACATTTCCCCCGAACACCTAGAATTGTCGGTAGAAAACCCGCAGGGATGGACGAAAAAAATCCGCCACGCCGGCGCGATTTTCATGGGACGCTACACCAGCGAAAGCCTCGGCGACTACTGCGCCGGCCCCAACCACGTCCTGCCCACCAGCCGCACCGCCCGCTTCTCCTCGCCGCTGGGCACTTACGACTTCCAAAAACGCTCCAGCCTGATCCAAGTCTCCGAACAAGGCGCGCAGCAACTGGGTAAAATCGCCAGCGTGTTGGCACACGGCGAAAGCCTGACCGCCCACGCGCGCTCAGCGGAATTCAGGTTGAAAGACTGATTCGGTCGAACCCGCCATCATCAAAAAGCAAAGGTCGTCTGAAAACCTGTTTTTAGGATTTTCAGACGACCTCTATTAAAAGAAACATCATGAAACAAACGATTCAAGAAAAACTCACCCACATCGCCCATACCGAGCCGCTGCATTTCCTGCTGGCGGTAGAGAGCGGCAGCCGCGCATGGGGCTTTGCCTCGCCCGACAGCGATTACGACGTACGCGCCATTTATATCCGCCCGCAGCAATATTATCTGCAAATCGACGAAGCGAAAGACACCTTTGAATTTATCGAAAACCAATGGTTTGACGTCGGCGGCTGGGACATCCGCAAGGCGTTGCGTTTGCTGCGGAAAAGCAATGCCACGCTGCTCGAATGGCTGCGTTCGCCGATTGTTTATACTCAGGACGATACATTCATAGGTCGTCTGAACGCGCTTGCGCCGCAATACGTCCAAGCCGCCGCGCTGCTGCACCATTACCGCGGTATCGCAGGCAATGCCTTGAGAAACATGGATTTGGCACACCCCGTCAAACTGAAAAAATGGTTTTACGTCCTGCGCCCGCTGCTCGCGGCACGTTGGGCAGTCAAACAAGGCGGCATCCCGCCGATGACGCTGGCGGAACTGATGAGCGAATGGCAGACGGACTGCGCCGCCCAAATCGCCGATTTAGTGGCAATCAAGGCGGAACAGGATGAAAGTTACCTGCATACGCTGTCGCCCGAATTGCAACGACTGACCGTTGATTTATATAACGAAGTTTCCGAATTATCCGCCCCTGCCGCCCAAGCTGCCGACAGCGTGCCGCTGAATGAATTGTTCCGCGAAACTTTGGCGGTAGTTTATCCGTAAAAGAAAAAACCGCTGTAACAACAGCAATGGTTCAGACTCTCAAATACGACGTTTTTGGATATGGCGAAAATGGATGGTAACGACAGGAATATCAAAGGTTTTTTCGGATACAAATATCCAGCCTGAAATCTTATTATCAAACAAATAATACGGAAAACCAAAATATGCCCCACACCAACGCTGCCCAATCCCCCGAATACCGCGCCATTCAGCAGGCTACGCAACCCCTGTTTTCGCCGCAGAACCGCACCGAGCAGCGTGTACTGACATTTCCCACGCAGCATACGTTGCACATCGACAGTTACGCCGGCGAAGCAGGCGGACGCAATTTGAGCGGCAGCCTGTGCAGGCTGTACGATTCGGCGGGCGACACGGTAACGCAGTGGCAGTCGCTGGACGATTCCGCCGCGTTCTACCAATATATCGCCCACAGCAACGGCAGGAACTATTTATTGTTCCGACAGGATTTGTACGGATACAGCGTACTGGACTTTACCATGGGAGAAATTATGCAGTATCTGCCGCGTGCCGCGCTGGACGGCACGGAGACATTTATCTGGACGGAAGTGCATTACAATCCCGCCAACGATATGTTGGCAGTGGGCGGCTGCTATTGGGCTGCGCCTTATTCCCTGCAGCTGGCAGATTTCAGCAACCCCATGTCCGTCCCGCCACGCATGACCGATGCGCTCTACGAATATATCCCGAATTTTTGGGATGATTACGATGGAGAAATAGACTTCTATGCGTGGCACGGCACGGATTTGCTCTATATCGCACCGCTGCTGGAAGAAAAAAACGCCGCGCCGAAAATTTTGACACAGGCGCAATATTTGGCTTGGCTGGAATAGGTTTCAGCCATCAATCACAAAAGGTCGTCTGAAAATGCTCACCATCGAAGATTTGCACATACAAAACCTGCTTCTACTCGAAGCCGTTTCCGGCAGCCGCGCCTACGGTTTGGCGACGCCCGAATCCGATACCGACATCAAAGGCGTGTTTTACCTGCCCAAATCCATGTTTTACGGCATGGAATACATCCCGCAAATCAGCAACGAAACCAACGACATCGTGTATTACGAACTGGGGCGGTTTATCGAGCTTTTGCTGCAAAGCAACCCGAACACGCTGGAACTGCTCGCCTCCCCGCCCGATTGCGTGCGCTACCGTTCGCCGCTGATGGATGCGTTCAAAACCGAATGGTTTGTGTCCAAAGCCTGCCGCCAGAGTTTCGCCGGATACGCCTACGGGCAAATCAAAAAAGCACGCGGGCTGAACAAGAAAATCAGCAATCCGATGTCGTCTGAAAAGAAAAGCGTACTCGATTTCTGCCACATCGTAGAAGGCGCGCAAACCGCGCCGCTGCAACGCTGGCTTGCGCAACGCGAAATGGAACAGCGGCGCGTCGGTCTGGTCAAAATCGCCCACGCCCGCGAACTCTACGCCCTGTTCTACGACCTCAACGGCACGCGTGGCTACCACGGCGTCGCGCCCAAACCCGAAGCCACCAACCTCTCCCTCAGCTCCGTTCCCGAAGGCGAAACCCCGCTTGCCTACCTCTCCTTCAACCAAGACGGATACAGCAGCTACTGCCGCGAATACGCCTCCTATCAGCAATGGCTGGCGGAACGCAACGAAACGCGCTACCAAGGCACGCAGGCACACGGACAGGGCTACGACGCCAAAAACATGATGCACACCTTCCGCCTGCTCGGAACCGCCCGCGACATCGCCCGCCACGGCGAAATCCGCCCGCGCCGCCCCAACCGCGACGAACTGCTCGCCATCAAACGCGGCGAATCCTCCTACGAAGAACTGCTGGAAAAAGCAGAACGGCTGATGGCGGAAGTGGAAACAGCATTTGAGGCTTCCGACCTGCCCGAAACGGTAAATGCTACTTCGGCGTTGGCGGCTTTGGTTGAAGTCAGGGAAACACTTTACGGGTAGATGGCAAAGGTCGTCTGAAAATGAGTACGACAAGGTTTATCGTGAATTGACTTTAAAAAATCGCTCCATTTAAGCCAAACGTCAGCCCCATAAACGAAAGGTCGTCTGAAAACCTGTTTTCAGACGACCTTTCGTTATCTCCCCCTCATCAAATCGAATATTCAATCAACTCGTTCTGCGAGAACACATAAACCTGTTTCGGCACCAATGCCAATTCCCGCCCTGCGGCCAAATCCAGCCTTGACGCGTCGCTGCCTGCCAGCGTGATATGTACGTCCTGTTTGCCGTGTTTCACCAAAACGTGCGTCAGTGCGCCGACGGCGTGGATTTTTTCGATTTCGGCGCGGATCATCGGGGTTTCGTGTTCGGCGGCGATCTGCCATTCGTGCGGGCGGATGTAGCCGGTGGCGGTTTGTTCCTGCCATTTGTAGTGCGCGTCCAATTTCCACGCGAAGCCGTTGTAGTGCCAGATGCCTTTTTCGATGCGTCCTTCAAATGCGTCGGTTTCGCCGAGAAATTCGGTAACGAAGGCATTTTCGGGTTTGCGGTAAATGGCTTCGGCGCTGCCGGTTTGTTCGATTTTGCCGTGGTTCATGACGACGATTTCGTCGGAAACTTCGAGGGCTTCTTCTTGGTCGTGTGTCACCAGAATGCTGGTTACGCCTAGGTTGTGATGGATGTCGCGCAGCCAGGTACGCAATTCTTTGCGTACTTTGGCATCCAGCGCGCCGAAGGGTTCGTCCAAAAGCAGGAGTTTGGGTTCGACGGCGAGGGCGCGGGCGAGGGCGATGCGTTGGCGTTGGCCGCCGGAGAGTTGGTGCGGATAGGATTTGGCGAGGTGGGAGAGCTGCACGAGTTTGAGCAATTCTTCGACTTTGGTGCGGATTTGTTCTTTGGACGGGCGTTCGGACTTAGGCAATACGGTCAAACCGAAGGCGACGTTGTCAAACACGTTCATGTGGCGGAACAGGGCGTAGTGTTGGAACACGAAACCGACTTTGCGCTCGCGCACATGCTTGGCGGTTACGTCTTGCCCGTCAAACAGAATATTGCCGCCGTCGGCGTTTTCCAGTCCAGCGATAATGCGCAGGAGCGTGGTTTTGCCGCAGCCGGAAGGGCCGAGCAGGGAAACGAGTTTGCCGGTGGGGACGTTGAGGTTGATGTTTTTCAGCGCATGGAAATTGCCGAAGTGTTTGTTTAGGTTTTGGATGGTGATGCTCATGCTGCGTTCCTTTCGGCGGCGGCGAGTTTTTTATCTTGTAATTTTGTGATGATGTTTTGCACCGCCAGCGTCGCCAGTGCTAAAAGTGCCAATACGCCGGAGAGGGCGAATGCGCCGGTGAAGTTGTATTCGTTGTAGAAGATTTCGACCAAAAGCGGGATGGTGTTGGTTTCGCCTCTTATGTGTCCCGATACCACGCTGACCGCGCCGAATTCGCCCATTGCGCGGGCGTTGGTAAGGATGATGCCGTAGAGCAGCGCCCATTTGATGTTGGGCAGGGTAACGCGCCAAAACATTTGCCAGCCGCTTGCGCCGAGAATCAGCGCGGCTTGTTCTTCGCTGTCGCCCTGCGCCTGCATCAGCGGGATGATTTCGCGTGCGACAAAGGGGAAGGTAACAAACAGCGTCGCCAGAATAATGCCGGGGATGGCGAAGATAATCTGTATGCCTTGCGCTTCCAGCCAGCCGCCCAATGCCGTGTGCGCGCCGAACAATAAGACGAACATCAAACCGGCCACCACAGGCGATACGGAAAACGGCAAATCGAGCAGGGTGGTCAGCAACTGCTTGCCGCGGAAGTCGAAACGGGTCAGCAGCCACGCCATCGCCACGCCCAATACGGCATTGACGGGAACGACCACCGCAGCGGTAATCAGGGTGAGTTTGATTGCCGCCCACGCTTCGGGATCGGTAATAGATTGCAGGTACAAATCCCAACCGCCTTTCAGCGCTTCGTAAAACACGGCGACAAGCGGTACGACCAGCATCAGCAGCAGGAACCCCAGCGCGACGGCGGTCAGCAGCACGCGCAGCCAGCGCGGTTCGGTCAGGTTGGGATTGGCGGAATAGGGTTTCATGGCGGTGGTGTTCTCTGGTTGGTTTTAAGATGTTTGGGGGTCGTCTGAAAAGGGATTGAGGGGGTTTAGCTTTCGTAGGTCGGATTCTTGAATCCGACAAAATATCCGGTGGTTCCGTTTTTCTGGTTTCAGGTGTCAAAACGTCGGATTCAAGAATCCGACCTACATTTTTCAGACGACCTCAACCCTTCGCCACCGAACGCCTGCTCAATGCCCACTGCATCACGTTCAGCGCAAACAGAATCACAAACGAAACCAGCAGCATAAACAACGCCACCGCCGACGCGCCCTGTACGTCGAACTGTTCCAGCTTGCCCGTAATAATCAGCGGCAGGATTTCGGAAACCATCGGAATGTTGCCCGCGATAAAAATCACCGAGCCGTATTCCCCCGTTGCCCGCGCGAACATCATGCCCGCGCCGGTTAAGAGCGCCGGCGTGATTTCCGGCAGCAGCACGCGGCGGAACGTCGTGAACCGGTTTGCCCCCAAAGTTGCCGCCGCTTCCTCATATTCGCCCGACAATTCCTCCAATACCGGCTGCACAGCGCGGACGATAAAGGGCAGGCTGACGACGACCAGCGCAATCCAAATGCCGACGGGCGTAAACGCAATTTTGATGCCCAAAGGCTCAAAAAAACGGCCTATCCAACCGTTGGGCGCATACAGGGTCGCCAACGCGATACCCGTAACCGCCGTTGGCAGCGCAAACGGCAAATCGACCAGTGCGTTCACCAGCCCCTTGAGCGGAAATTCATAGCGCACCAACACCCACGCCACCAGTGTGCCGAACACGACATTGGTCAGCATCGCATAAAACGACATCCGCAGACTCAGCCACACCGCCGCCAACACGTTCGGTTCGGCAATCGTGTTCCAAAAGCCACCCCAGCCGATTTCCGCCGCCTTCGCCGCCATCATCGCAAACGGCAAAACCACCAGAATCGACAGGCACAATACAGTTAGACCAAGGCTGATTTTGAAGCCGGGCAGTACGCTGGGCGTTTTGAGCAATAACATGGTCGGTCGGAAGGGAAAAAGAAGATGCTGCCACTTTAACGGGGTCGTCTGAAAAACGGAAAGAATGGTTTGTTTCCGGCAAAGAAAAATTGGTTATAAGTATTGCGTGAAACAAGGCCGAAAACTGTACATCCGCCCGCGCGGGGTGTATGCTTCAAATACATTCATACAATATCAATCTTTACCACAAACCTTAAACGTCGTCTGAAAACGACTAAATTCAGGAATACCGCCATGACCGATTTGACCGTTTGGGAAATTTCCCCCGTAAATACCGTGATAGACCATGTCATCAGCCGCTATCACAATACCCACCGCGCACAACTTGAAGAGCTTGTCCCCTTGGCGCACAAAATCGCCTCAACCTCGCCCGACGGCTTCCCCGCCGAACTGCCGGAACTGCTCGAATACATCCAAAACGAGCTGCTGATGCACATGATGAAGGAAGAACGTATGTTGTTCCCGATGGCAAAACAAGGCTTAGGCAGCCGTGCCGCCATGCCGGTTAATGTCATGATGCACGAACACGAAGAACACGACCGTGCACTGGCGCAGTTGAAAACCCTGACCAACCATTTCACTCCGCCGCAAAACGCCGACAAAGACCAGCAAAGGTTGTACGCGTTGGCACAAGAACTGTCGGACGATTTGGAAGAACATATCCACTTGGAGAACGAAATCCTGTTCCCACGCATCTTGGCTTCATAAAAAATATCGGCGGCTGTCTAGCCGCCGATATTTTTTACCTATGCCACTCTATAATATATAATTGTTTTATATGGATATTCAACCCATGAGGATTATCTTATGAAACCTATTGCCGCCGCTTTATCGCTATCCGCCTTCATCCTGACCGCCTGTACCGCAGACTCGCCCCGCATGTCGGTAGGCCTCGGATTGGGAACAGGTATAGGCAACCATATCGGATTAGGTACCTCTGTCAATATCCCCGTCGGCATCGGCAAAAGAGAAAACCTCCCCCCTAAAAACAACGGCGGCATCCATATTATCGAGGAACAAATCGTTACTTATTTTGACGCTCAGGGGAACCCTGCCGACAGCCCAGTCAAAGGCGGTTACTATCGGCAATTAATCAGCAGGCACAATCATGAATATCTGGTACAGGATTTCTACAGCGACAACAGCAGGAAACGCACCGACCCCTATCCCCTGCCCCGCGAACGGCTGCTACAATTCCGCGCCACACCGTATGACGGTTCATTAACCGTATATGCCTACAACGGCAACGTCATGCAGCAGCAGGTATTTAAAAACGGAAAATTGATCAGCGCAAAATATTAATGGGATAAAGTCAAAATAATATACTTACCATTCAAATATTTGAAATACTGCCGTTTCGCCAGTTAAAATTTTAGTTGACACTTTTTTTCAGGGCTATATAATACGCCCCATTCCCCGATAGCTCAGTCGGTAGAGCGACGGACTGTTAATCCGCAGGTCCCTGGTTCGAGCCCAGGTCGGGGAGCCAAATTTAAAAAGCCTGAACAATTTGTTCAGGCTTTTTTGCATATACATATTGTGTTCAATCAGTGGAAAATAAAAGTCCTCCTATCGTATAAAGCATTAAGATTTGCCTGATTGCTCCTTTCAGACGACCTTCCTATAATCTGTTTTTCTTTTTTTATAAAGAGGCAATAAATCATGAATATTACCGAAATCGTCCGCCAACGATACAGCACCAAGTCTTTCGACCCGTCCAAAAAAATCGCAGCCGAAGACTTCGCCCATATCGAAGCCGCCCTGCGCAACAGCCCCTCCAGCGTCAATATGCAGCCGTGGCACTTCATCATCGCCGATGACGAAGCAGGCAAAGCGCGTATCGCCAAAGCTACTGAAAAACTCCCTTACAACGCCCCCAAAATTACCCATGCTTCTCATGTCGTCGTCTTCGCCACCCGCGTTTGCGCCGACGATGATTATGTTGCCGCCGTATTGGCGCAAGAAGACAAAGACGGACGTTTCGCTACGGAAGAAGCCAAGCAGGCAGGCGACTCTACCCGCCGCCTGTTCTTGGGCATCCACCACAACCAAATCCAGGATGAAGAGCAATGGCTTGCCAAACAAGTCTATCTCAACATGGGTTTCACCCTGCTCGCCGCTGCCGCATCAGGCATCGACGCCGTACCGATGGAAGGCGTGGATTTACAGGTTGTGAATGAGGAATTCGGCTTGACCGAAAAAGGCTACAAAGCCGTCGCCGTCGTCTCTTTCGGCTACCGTGCCGCGGACGATTTCAACGCCGTGCTGCCCAAATCGCGTTTTGAAAACGAAGTCATCTTCACCAAAATCTGAAAAAACTGATGAAACGTCAATAGGTCGTCTGAAACCTTCAAATAGAGGGTTTCAGACGACCTTTTTGCGTCATCACATCCTGTTTCGGTATAATTCCCGTTCCAATATCCGGCTAAAAACCGTTCAGACCTGCCCGTGAATACATCATCGAAACCTTCCCTGCCCTATCTTGCCTCGTGCGCCAGCCTGATTTTTCTGATCCTGCTTTCCCTGTCTTGGGAATTGTGGATTGCGCCTTTGCGCGACGGCGGTTCATGGCTTGCCCTCAAAGCCCTGCCTTTATGCCTGCCGCTGAGCGGCATACTCAAGGGCCGTATTTATACTTATCAATACAGCTCCATGCTGATTCTGATTTATTTTGCCGAGGCGGTCATGCGCCTGTTTGACGCTTCGCCTGCCGAACGTCTGTGCGCCGCATTGTCGCTTATCTCCTGCATAATTTTCTTTATCGCCTGCCTCGCATTTATCAAACAACACAAAAAAGAGGGGAAATGATGTTTGCCCGTACCGCATATCATATTAAGAATGAATGGAATGTCCGCCTGCTGCCTTTATGGATTTGTTTTATCTGGGTTTGCGCCGTCCCTTTCCTGTCGATTTACCGCGTAGGTCCGCTGCCGAGCTTCTACCTTGAAGCCGGGTCCCTCTTGGGTGCGACAATTTTAGTTTTGGTTTCGGCATATAAAGGCCTGCTCAATATCCGCCTGCCTTATGTATCTGTCGGACTGTTGCTGATGGCGGCATATTGGGCGATACAGCCACGGACAATGGGTTTGCTGTATCCAGGAATGAGCGACTTGGCGGCATGGACTTTCGTCATCCTCGCCCTATCTGCCTGGGCCTGCCGCGGCTGGATTTCCGCTTACGGGCAGGACCGAGTTGTTACCGTATTCGCATGGTCGTTGTTTTTTGGTGCAGCTGCGCAGGCTGTCGTGGCGTTTATGCAGTTCAAAGGATGGTCGGACATTTCCCTGTTTCACGGCATATTGGCTTACGGCGGCGGAACGGTAAACGGCCAGCTCGGACAACGCAACCATCTGGGCCATTATCTGATGTGGGGCGTACTTGCCGCATCCTATTTGTGGGCAACGCGGAAAATGCCCGACTGGCTGGGATTGGTTTGCGTATTTCTGCTGACTGCCGTCTTGGGTTTGGTCAACTCGCGCACTATCTTGGGCTATATCATCGCCATCGTATTGATTCTGCCTTTTTGGTACTGGCGGGCAGGCCGCGAATCGGCACGCTTAATTAAAATCTTCTTTTTCGCAGCGGTATTGGCTGCGGTTTTCCAGTTCGGCATGGGGACATTGCTTGATTTACTGGGCAACAGCCGTTACGAAACCGCCATAGAACGCGCCGGTCATAGCGATTTTGAAGGTTCTGCGCGCCAAATCGAATGGCGGAATGCTTGGACCGCCTTTACCCGCTCCCCAATCTTCGGACACGGCTGGAACAGCTTCGGCAGCCTGAGTTTTCTATTAAATGCGGAAAAACAGTACTTTGCCAATAACATCCTCGGCGTTTTGTTCACCCACTGCCACAACCTTATCCTGCAAATCCTTGCCGAAATGGGGCTGACAGGTGCATTATTGAGCGCGGGAACCATGCTGGCGGGCGTTTGGCGTTTGATTACCCGTCCGTCCAATCCTGCCAACCTGTTCCTACTGACCGCTGCAAGCGTAACCATGTGCCACAGCATGCTCGAATACCCGCTTTGGTACATCTACTTCCTAACCCCGTTCGCCCTCATGCTTTCACTCTCAAGCGCGCGTTATGAAGATGTATCCGACGGAATCAAACAAGCCCGCCGCCGCAATTTGGCAGGAGGTATCGCCGCATTGGCCATTATCGGCGGCACGCTGCACTTAGGCTGGAACTACACCGACCTGACCGCTTACAGCCGCCAACCTAAAACCGACGACCCGTCTCAAGTCAACGCCAAAATTTCCGGACTGCGCCGCATTTCCGAAACCAGCCCCATGCTGGCCTATTATGCCGACCTGAGCCTGACCCGCCGTGCCGATCCGTCCGATGAAAAAGTCCAACCTTGGGCGCAAAAAGCGGCATTCGACGCACTCACCTACCGCCCTTACAGCAACGCCTACCAAGTCGGGCTTTACCTCTACCGTCAAGGTAAAACCAAAGAAGGCGCGCAATGGATGCAAGACATGTATTATTACTATCCTTACACGATGCCGTTTTACACCGGCAAAATCCGCAGCAGAAAGGAATTCGAACCGCTTCTGCCCCAAATTTTGGAAGACTGCCGCAATTTCCTGAAATCGCCAAAACACAAAACCGCCAAACCTTGCGCGGCGGAGATACCGACATCGTAAACAACCAAGGTCGTCTGAGATATTTTCAGACGACCTTTCACTATCAATCCCAATAAACAGCCGGCCTACCATTTCCCACTGGCAAGAGGAACCATATTCGGACATAGCGATTGAAAGATGTTTTAAGGTCGTCTGAAACGTTTTCAGACGACCTTAAAACCCTCTCTCTCCGTTACTATTCCATCTCTAAAACAGATGCGGTAAAACAACCGTCATCAGCCGATAAGCCCATATTCTGTCGATCCAAATAAAAATACCTGTACCGATATTCACGCGCAGGTATTTTCCATTTCAATCCACTATATAATCCCGTTTATTATCCACCGCCCTACCCCCGCCATGTTCTACCTCTACCAGTCCAACCGCCTCGAATCACTTGCCGCCCTGTTTGCCGGAATACAAAGGGTCAGACCGCTTGAGTCTGCTTTGGCGGCGGAACAGATTGTGGTGCAGAGTCAGGGGATGCGGCGTTATTTGAGTGTTTATTTGGCGCGCGAACTAGGGGTGGCGGCGAATTTGCAATTCAGCCTGCCGGCGGGTTTGACGTGGCAGTTGATGCAGAAACTGATTCCCGATATTCCCGCGCTCAGTCCGTTTTCGCCGGAGGTGATGCGCTGGCGGCTGTTGGATTTGTTCCGCAGCGAGCGTTTTCAGACGGCCTCTGAATTTGAAAACGTCCGTTCTGTCTTGCAAAGTTATTTGGGCAGCGGCGAGTCGGCGGATTATCAGTTGGCGGGGCAGTTGGCGGATATTTTTGACCAGTATCTGGTGTACCGGCCGCAGTGGATTGATGCCTGGCAGGAAGGCAAACTTCTGGGGCTGGGCGAGGACGAGGTCTGGCAGGCGCAGCTTTGGCGGTATTTGGACGACGGCAACCAATCCGCGCCGCACCGTGTGGCGCTGTGGGAAAAGCTGCTGTCGTCTTTGGATAAGGCGCACCTGCCCGAACGGTTTTTCGTGTTCGGCATTTCGACAATGGCGCCGATGTATTTGCAGCTTTTGCAGAAAATTTCGGAACATTGCGATGTGTTTGTGTTCGCGCTCAATCCGAGCGGTCAGTATTGGGGCAATGTGATTGAGGCGGCACAGCTTTTGAAGGGCGGCGACGATGCGGATTTGTCGCAGACGGGGCATCCGCTGTTGGCATCGCTCGGCAAGCAGGGGCGTGATTTTTTTGATTTTCTGACGGAAATCGGCTTGGAGGAGCAGCCTGTGTTTGAAGAAGTTTCAGACGACACGCTGCTGCACTGCCTGCAAAACGACATTCAAGATCTGCGTATGCCGTCTGAACACAGTCGCGCGGATTTGCTGGACGACGGCTCCGTCCGTATTGTGTCGGCACACAGCCCCTTGCGCGAATTGCAGATTTTGAAAGACAAGCTGTTGCGGATTCTGCACGAACATCCCGACTGGCAGCCGCACGATATTGCTGTTTTGACGCCGAACATCGAACCGTACAGCCCGTTTATCGAAGCGGTGTTCGGGCAGGCGCAGGGCGGGGCGCAGGCTTTGCCGTATTCGGTGTCGGACGTGAAACTCAGCCGCCGCCAGCCGCTGCTTTACGCGTTGGAGCAGACGCTGGATTTGCTGGAAAGCCGATTTGAAGTCGATAAAGTGCTGCCGCTGTTGGAAAGCGGTTTGGTGCTGCGCCGTTTCGGGCTGACGGCGGACGATTTGCCGCTGCTGCACGACACCGTTGCCGAATTGAACGTGCATTGGGGCTTGGACGGAACGATGCGCGGCGCGGCGGACAATCTGTTCACTTGGCAGCAGGCGTTGGAACGCATCGTGTTGGGTTGGATGCTGCCTGACGACGGCAGCCCGCTCTGGCAAAACGTCAGCGCGTGGCACGGCGATGTCAACCGCCTCGATGTGTTCGGCCGCTTTGCCGCCTTCATCCGCACGCTGTCCCGCCTTGCCGCCGAGTGGCGCAAACCCGCAGCGGCGGAAGAATGGACGGAACGCTGCCGCGATTTGGTGCAGTCATTGTTTCTGCCCGACGCCGACGACCAATACGCCTTGCAGCAGTTTGAGCAGGCGTTGGCAAAATGGCAGGAAGAAACCGCGTTGGCAGGCTTTAGCGGCACTTTGCCGCAACACACCGTCATCCGCCACATCCGCCGTTTTTTAGGCAGCGAGAGCCAAGCTGGATTTCTGCGCGGCGGCATCACCTTTTGCAGCATGGTGCCGATGAGGAGCCTGCCGTTCAAAGTCATCTGCCTGTTGGGGCTGAACGATGGCGATTTCCCGCGCAACACCAAAGCCGCCGTGTTCGACCTGATTGCCAAACACCCGCAAAAAGGCGACCGCGCCCGCCGCGACGACGACCGTTACCTCTTCCTCGAAGCCATCATCAGCGCGCGCGACATCCTTTATCTTTCCTACGTCGGCCGCAGCATCCGCAACGACGACGAACTCGCCCCGTCCGCCCTCGTCAGCGAACTCATCGACACCATCGCCGCCATGACCAGACGGCGCAGCAAAGAGCTGGCGGAACACTGGGTCGAGCAACATCCCCTGCAACCGTTCTCCCACCGCTATTTCATCGCAGACAAAATTTCAGACGACCTCTTCAGCACGCGGCAGGACTACGCCGAAGCCCTCAACCGCCCGCGCGAACAGGCGCGTCCGTTTTTCAGCGAAGCCCTCGAAGAAAACAGCCCCGCACCGACCGTCTGGCAGGACGACTTCATCCGCTTCTGGAAAAATCCCGTCAAAACATGGCTGCAACAAACCTTGGGCTGGCGCGAACCCTACCGCGACGAAGCATGGGAATCCGCCGAACCTTTCGAACCGCAACGCGCCGACAAAATCGCCGCCGCCTACCTCGACGCCCGCCGCCACAACCAAGACTTTCAAGAAACCGCCGTCCGCCTCGACGCTGAAAGCCTGTTGCCCGCCGGCGAACTGGGTAAATTGTGGCAACAGAATTTCCAAGCTGCCGCCAAACGCATAGACGGCGAATTGCTGCAAAGCCCCAAACTGCCACCCTTCGCCTACGAAATCCAGTTCGACGGGCAAACCCTGCAAGGCAGCCTCGGCAACCTGTACCAATGCGGACAAGTGTTCTACCTCGACCGCAAACCCAACGCTCCGCAGCGCATCGCCCTCTTGCTCGAACATTTAATTTTTTGCGCGGTAGGGTCGGCGGTAGGGTCGTCTGAAACCGAAACCCGCCAAACCCATATCGTTCAGCCCGAAGAAACAACGCTTTATCCCGAAATCCCCAGCAGCCAAGCGCAACAAATGCTGCAAAAATGGCTGATGTTCTTCAACCTCGGACAAACGCGCCCGCTGCCTTTCTTCGCCAAAACCAGTCTCGCCACCGCCGAAGCCTACGGCAAAAAACAGAGCTGGGAAGATGCCCTGAACAAAGCCAAGGAAAGCTATCACGGCAACAAAGTCAGCAAAGGGCAAAAAGACTATACCGAAGTCGAATTGGTCTTCGGCGACGAAGATACCGAGCCGGTGGAAGGAGCGTTGTTCCAAAGATTGGTGGAAGAGTTGTTGATACCGCTGCTGGACGCGGTCAAGGAAGAATCGTCCGATGCGGCATAGAAGCCGCAAATCGGAAGAGGTCGTCTGAAAACGTGAATTCATCGTTTCAGACGACCTCTTCCCCGGCAAACCTATTTTTTAAACCCTCACTTCCGCCGTCATTCACCAAACTGAAATCCATTGGAAATTCGAAAAGGCAGATATTTCAAAAACAGTTGCCGAAATACAACCGAAACCTTTACAAAAAATCCCTTTTCCTCAGCAACCGAAAACCCGTGTTTGGGTTTCAGCTGTCTGGGAAAGAAGAATTTTGCAAAGGTCTCGACCTTTACTTCAACTGAATTCAAACCTTTCCATATTGACTTTATATTTTGCATTTCACGTTTTTTGCCGGTTTCATTTTAAACCGACGGCCCAATTCACATATTGCAATCAAATTTTCTTCTTTCGTCTGTTTAAATCCAATTAAATCTTCCCTCTTCCCTGCTAATCAAATTCAAATTCAGACCCGCTTTATCTTTTCAGCCATATTTATCATATGCGTTTGAGTTATCTCCTAAAACAAGAATCTGCTTTATTCTTTAATAAATGAAATTTATTATCAAAATATTTGTAAAGTTTAATAATATGTTATAAAGTAACGGACTTCGTTTCTGAGGTAACTATTATGAACCCGAATTTCAAATTAAACCTACTGACATTATCTTTACTGGCTATAACAAGTATCGCACACGCAGAAGACGAGGTTTCAACTCAAGAGCTTGATGAAATTCAAGTCAAAGGTAAATACATTGCCAAAGAGAAAAAAGTTTTTACCGAAGGCCAAGCCAAAAGTTCGCGTGAACGCGTTTATCAATCCAGCGAAAACATCGATGCCATCGTGCGGAGCATGCCCGGCGTCTTCACCCAACAAGACAAGGGATCGGGGGTATTGGCGGTCAATATCCGTGGTGATAGCGGTTTGGGACGCGTCAATACGATGGTTGACGGCGTCACCCAAACCTTCTATTCCACTTCTGCCGATGCCGGACGCAGCGGCAGCTCTTCGCAATTCGGTACGGCACTGGATCCCAATTTTATTGCCGGTGTGGATGTAACCAAAGGCAGTTTCTCGGGTGCCAACGGCATCAATACCTTATCCGGTACGGCCAATTTCCGTACTTTACGGGTGGACGATGTGGTACACGGAAACCATACCTTCGGCCTTTTAACCAAAGGATTGACCGGCACAAACAGCACCAAAAGCAATTTTATGGCAACCGGAGCGGTACAAAAATGGTTTGACAGCGGTGCACGCCTTGGCGCGTTATATGGCTACAGCCACCGTAATGTCGAGCAAAACTATAAAGTAGGCGGCGGCGGTCAGCGTATCGGCAATTTTGGCGAAGAATATTTGGACCGTAAAAAACAAGAATATTTTGAAAGCAACTTATTAAAATTCGACCAAGGGCAAAATCGTTGGGTTCGCGACTTTTCCAAGCGCAACGCAGTCGGTAAAAGCTATTGGGAATACCCTTTCTCCAAAAAATATAACGATCCTGAGGTTTTGCAAAGAGATTATGTCGATGATTTAGAAAGAAGCTGGAAAGAGAATTTGGCACCGCAATGGGATCTGACACCTATCGACCCTACCAGCCTGCAACAACGCTCAAACAGTCATTTGGTCAAAGTGGAATACGAAAACGACAACAACAAGCTGGATCTTCAGCTTCGTACCATGAACAACCGCATCGGCAGCCGCAAAGTAGAAAATCGCAACTACCAAGCCAATTACAATTTAAACATTGGCGATTATGTCGATTTAAACGTATTGGCCGCCCATAATTTGGGAAAACAAAAATATCCGAAAAACTCACGTTTTTCGGGATGGGGACTGCTGGATTATTTGGAAACCAAAAACACAGCCAATCTTTTGGATATCAACAACCGCTTTTCTTTCAACCTTCCCAACAAAACAGATTTAAAAGCCACCGTCGGTTTCAATTTCTTTAAAAACCAATACAGTAAAAACCGCTTTCCGGAAGAGCTGAGCCTGTTTTACGACGGTCCCGATCAAGATGCCGGCCTGTACAGCTTTTTAGGCCGCTTCAAAGGCGACAAAGGAATATTTCCTCAAAAATCAACCATATTACAACCTTCAGGCCAGCAAAAATTCAATACGTTCTATTTTGATACTTCCTTGAAAAAAGGCATTTATCAATTGAATTACAGCACCAATATGGTCAACTACCGCTACAAAGGCGAATATACCGACTACTTCAATACCCAAGAAGACTTTAAAAAAGCATTTGGAGAAGATTCTGAAATTTATAAACAGCATTGCACGCCAAGCTGCGACCTTTACGAACCGGTTTATACTAAATCCGGTAAAAAGCATGCGGTAAACCATTCGGTGGCATTAAACATCAATGTCAACGACTACTTTATGCCGTTTATCAGCTATTCGCGCACACATAGAATGCCAAATATTCAAGAAATGTATTTTTCACAAATCGGCGACTCGGGCGTCAATACCGCCCTTAAGCCGGAACAGGCCAATACTTACCAAATAGGCTTCAATACCTTCAAAAAAGGGATTTTCAAGCCGGATGATGTATTGGGTTTCAAACTGGTCGCCTATCGCAGCAGGATAAACAACTATATTCACAATGTTTATGGCAAATGGTGGGATTTGGATAAAGCACCCAGCTGGGTAACCAGTACCGGCCTGCAATACTCTATCCAGCATCGAAACTATGCCAAACCTGTCCATAAAAATGGTTTGGAAGTGGAAATGAACTATGATTTCGGCCGCTTTTTTTCAACCCTGTCTTACGCATATCAAAAAACCAACCAACCGACCAATTATAGCGATGCCAGCGAATCGCCCCGTAATTCTTCTAAAGAAGACCAAATCAAACAAGGTTACGGCTTAAGCAAAATTTCCCGCTTGCCCCGAGATTACGGGCGGTTTGAATTGGGTTCCCGCTGGTTGGGCAACAAATTGACCATCGGCGGCATTATGCGCTATTACGGCAAAAGTACACGGGCGACGACTGAGGAAGAATTTGTTGACGGTACAACCGGTGCCAACACCTACTCTTCACACCAAATGGGCAGAAGGGCGATCAAAAAAACAGAAAGCATCAACAGACAGCCGCTGATTTTTGATTTCTATGCCAATTACGAACCGAAGAAAAACCTTATCCTTCGTTTCGACATTCAAAATGCGTTCAATAAACGCTATATAGATCCTTTGGATGCTGCAAATGATGCCGCAACTCAGCGCTATTTCAGCGTATTTGAAAGAAAAGGCGGTTTAGATGACGAAGAAGTCGAATGTGATGCCAACGGTTTATGCAATGGCAAATATGGCGGCACGACACGCTCCGTCCTGAATAACTATGCGCGTGGCAGGACTTTGCTGTTTACCATCAGTTATAAGTTCTAAATCCAACCATCAGCATTCTTAATACTGTGCTGACTAAAAAGCCGACAAACATAATGTTTGCCGGCTTTTTCAATATATTCTCAAAGGTCTCAACTCATCTTATTGCAAAGATCTCCGCATATAAAAAGGTCGTCTGAACATATGTTTCAGACGACCTTTTTAACTCTTGCTGCTTATTTGTTGTGTTGACGGAAATACGCCCACTCTTCCACAACGGTACCGTCAGGCAGATGGCACATTCCATACTCTCCGCCATCCTTGTCTTTTTTGATTTCCAACTTACCGCCCTGCTTCACGCAAAATTCTGAAGCCGGATTGGGCATACCAGTCATCGGTACACTTTCTTTCTCAAGAGCATTGCAAGCTGCCAAAGTAGTTGCAGCCGCGAGGCTTAAAATAATCGGCTTAATCACATGTTTTCCTTTTACTATCCAAATATCTCTATTAATTGGATACTCGGTTTTCAGACGACCTCTAAAACAGTTTGAAAATATCCATCAACACAAAATATCAGCGTTTGTTTTGGTGATAAACGGGCATAACTTCCGGCAACATCCTTCGTATTGCTTCGATACGGGTATTGTTGGCGGGATGGGTTGACAAGATGGCAACCTGACTGCCGCCTTGCGCCCTATTCATTTTTTCCCATACGCTGATCGCCGCCTGCGGATTGTAACCTGCCTGAGCCATCAGGCGGACGCCTCCCGCATCTGCCTCACTTTCCTGATGACGCGAAAAAGGTTTGGTTGCCAATAAATCTGTTCCGACGCCGACCAAATTCCCGTCCAAACCGACGGCACCTGCCAAAATAGAACCACCCAAGCCGGTCAATACCTGACCTCCGATGGCTTTTTTGCTGTGTTCGAGCAGCGCATGCGTCATTTCATGCCCGATGACTGCGGCGATTTCATCATCCGTCAGTTGCAAACGTTCTACTATGCCGGTATATACCGCCATTTTTCCGCCCGGCATCGCCCAAGCATTCAAATCGTTGCTGCGGATAACGTTCATCTGCCAATTAAAAGGTATGCCGGTACGGTTGGCATACGGAACCATTCGGGAAAACACCCGATGAACACGCTGCGCCGTCGGAGAGCTGACATCCAGCGCATTTTGGCTGCGCGCTTTTTGTACAACCTGCGTATAGTTTCGCTCGGCTCCCTCATTCAAAGCAGCCGTATCATATCCGACCATATCGGCGACGGAAGTACAGCCCGCCAACGCCGCAACCCCGAGCCATAATCCGTACTTTTTATTGATTTTGTTCATTTTATTGATTTTATTCATTTCAAAAGTTCCTTGATGCCTGACAAAAGATTGAAATCAAAACCGTACAAAACGCCTTCCGTTTTCACCCACTGACCGTAAAATAAAATGCCGCCTGATTTTCAGACGGCATAACAAATATTTCAAGAGCGGCGCTGCAACATCCACGATTCGATCTTACGCGCGTCGTTTACGCGGGTTGTCGAGGTTGGCGAGTTCAGCAATACGATGGTAATCGGTTGGTTTTGAACATTTGCCTTAACCACCATCGAACGTCCTGCTTCGCGGATATAACCGGTTTTCTGAAGCTCGATGTTCCAGCTGCCTTCGCGGACGAGGGCGTTGGAGTTTTTATAGTTTTGTCGGCCGTTTGCCGTCCAAACCGATCCGTAGTTGGAGGTCGAGTTTTTGTTGATAAGCGGATATTTGCTCGCCGCAGCGACCATACGGTTTAAATCGTTGGCGGTCGATACGTTTTGGAAATTCAGACCGGTAGGTTCGTAGAAACGGCTGCTATACATGCCAAGACTTTGCGCTTTGGCATTCATGGCAGCAACAAACGCCGACATCCCGCCCGGATAGGTGCGACCCAACGCATGGGTCGCGCGGTTTTCGCTGCTCATCAGACTCAGGTGCAACAATTCGCCGCGTGTCAGCGTTGTGCCGACAGCAAGGCGACTGCCTGTACCTTTCAGGCGGTCAATTTCATCAGCAGTAATGGTAATGCGCTCGTTCATATCCAAACGCGCGTCCAAAACGACCATCGCGCTCATCAGTTTGGAAATAGACGCAATCGGCATCACGCGGTCTGCGTTTTTCTGATACAGGATTTCGCCTGTTTTGTTGTTAAAAATCAGGGCAGCCTGCGATGTCAAAAGCGGCCCCGCCATCATCGCCTGAGCCTCGATTTTTTGTGCGTGGCTTAATGCGAAAGCTTCCATCGGGTCATTTTGGGTTGGAAAATTTTGTTCCAAAAATTGACCCAAAACGTCCATATCGTCTGCAGCGGCAGGGGCGGCGGCAACCGTCAAGGCTATACCCAAACAGGCTGCACTCAGTGTTTTATAAAATTTCATAACCGACATACTTCAACCAGTAGAATTTAAGACAATTGAATTATTAAAGGAGATATTTTGCTTAAAATACAACAAAATGTAAAGTTTAATATGGCTTTTTTGCGTTTGTTTGCATCTTTTTCCCAAATTGGAAACAATCTTAAGGATGGGAAATCGTTGTGTGTTGCCAAGCGTCGAAGGGTCGTCTGAAAACCTTACGCCAAAGCGCTTGCCATACGGTATTTGATAAACCTTAAGATACTGATTATACTTACCGACTTTGCCGAAAACCGTTCCCGCAACATTCGGATAACGGTTTGCCGATATTGCTTGAAAACAGAAGATAAATTATGACTGAAGAAAAACGCTCCTGCTCGTTTTGCGGAAAATCCGAGCATGAAGTCAAAAACCTGATTGAAGGCGAAAACGCTTTTATCTGTAACGAATGTGTAGAAACTTGCGGCGTGATGCTGCAAAGTTCAGACGACCTCTCTGAAGAAAAATCTGCAACGGATGCGTCCCATCCAAACAACAAACTGCCCACGCCTGCTGAAATCGTCGCCAACCTCAACGACCACGTTATCGGTCAGGAACAAGCCAAGAAAGCCTTGGCGGTTTCGGTGTACAACCATTACAAACGCCTGCGCCATCCCAAAGCCAACGGCAACGTCGAGTTGTCGAAATCCAACATCCTGCTTATCGGTCCGACCGGTTCGGGTAAAACGCTGTTGGCACAATCTTTAGCGCGCAAACTGGACGTGCCGTTCGTCATGGCGGACGCGACTACGTTGACCGAGGCGGGTTATGTCGGTGAAGACGTTGAGCAAATTATTACCAAGCTTTTGGGTAAATGCGATTTCGATGTCGAAAAAGCCCAGCGCGGTATCGTCTATATTGACGAAATCGACAAAATCTCGCGTAAAAGCGACAACCCGTCGATTACCCGCGACGTATCCGGCGAAGGCGTGCAACAAGCTTTGCTGAAACTGATTGAAGGTACGGTTGCCAGCGTTCCGCCCCAAGGCGGCCGCAAACATCCGAATCAGGAATTTATTAACGTCGATACGACCAATATCCTGTTTATCTGCGGCGGCGCGTTTGCGGGCTTGGAAAAAGTGATCCGTCAACGTACTGAAAAAGGCGGTATTGGTTTCGGTGCGTCCGTTCACAGCAAGGACGAAAATGCCGACATTACCGGATTGTTTGAAATCGTTGAGCCTGAAGACTTGATTAAATTCGGTCTGATTCCCGAGTTAATCGGCCGTCTGCCCGTTATCGCCACGTTGGCGGAATTGGACGAAGACGCATTGGTGAACATCCTGACCGAGCCGAAAAATGCCTTGGTGAAACAATATCAAACCCTGTTCGGCATGGAAAACGTCCAATTGGAATTTGAAGAAGAAGCCTTGCGCAGCATTGCCCGTCAGGCAATGGAACGTAAAACCGGCGCGCGCGGCCTGCGCTCCATCGTTGAACGCTGCCTGTTGGATACCATGTATCAACTGCCTGATTTGAAAGGCGTTACAAAGGTTGTCATCGATAAAGACGTGATTGAGAAAGGCAAACAGCCCAAGCTTCTGCGCGAAGACGGGAGCGAATATCAGGCAAATGCCCAGTAAAAGAACACATCGGCTATACCGATAAAATATAAAAGGTCGTCTGAAACCCTGTTTTCAGACGACCTTTTTGTTTTTTCAAGATAATTCGTTTCAATAGCAAACATCTATTACATCCGATAACATAAATATTCCAATTTTTGCCAAACTGGTCTATGATACCCAAAAGAATTGTCTACAATTCTTTGATTGCAAATCATTTGCAACGGTCAGAAGAAAAAACAGAAAAAAGGAACAAAGAGATGTTAGAAGCCTATCGCAAAGCCGCCGCCGAGCGCGCCGCCCTCGGTATCCCACCCCTCCCTTTGAACGCGCAGCAAACCGCCGATTTGGTTGAGCTGCTGAAAAACCCGCCCGCAGGCGAAGGCGAGTTCTTGGTCGAACTGCTTGCCCACCGTGTTCCGCCCGGTGTGGACGATGCCGCCAAAGTCAAAGCTTCATTCCTGGCTGCCGTTGCCGAAGGCAGCGCATCCAGCCCGTTGGTTTCCCCCGAATATGCGACCGAACTCTTAGGTACGATGCTCGGCGGTTACAACATTCACGCCTTAATCGAACTCTTGGACAACGACAAACTCGCGCCTATCGCTGCCAAAGGTTTGAAACATACGCTTCTGATGTTCGATTCTTTCCACGACGTTCAGGAAAAAGCCGAAAAAGGCAATAAATACGCGCAGGAAGTTTTGCAATCTTGGGCAGATGCCGAATGGTTCACATCACGCGCCAAAGTTCCTGAAAAAATCACTGTTACCGTCTTCAAAGTTGACGGTGAAACCAATACAGACGACCTCTCTCCCGCGCCCGACGCGTGGAGCCGTCCCGATATTCCGCTGCACGCGTTGGCTATGTTGAAAAACCCGCGCGACGGCATCAATCCCGACAAACCGGGCGAAGTCGGTCCGATTAAATTATTGGAAGAACTCAAAGCCAAAGGTCATCCCGTTGCCTATGTCGGCGATGTGGTCGGTACCGGTTCTTCACGCAAATCTGCGACCAACTCCGTCATTTGGCATACCGGTGAAGACATCCCATTCGTACCGAACAAACGCTTCGGCGGCGTATGCTTGGGTGGCAAAATTGCGCCGATTTTCTTCAATACTCAAGAAGATTCCGGTGCATTGCCGATTGAAGTCGATGTTTCCGCGCTGAAAATGGGCGATGTCGTCGATATTCTGCCTTATGAAGGCAAAATCGTGAAAAACGGCGAAACCGTTGCCGAGTTCAGCCTGAAATCCCAAGTATTGCTGGACGAAGTACAAGCCGGCGGCCGTATCAATCTGATTATCGGCCGCGGTCTGACTGCCAAAGCACGCGAAGCCTTGAAACTGCCTGCTTCCACCGAATTCCGCCTGCCTCAAGCGCCTGCCGAAAGCAAAGCCGGTTTCACTCTGGCGCAAAAAATGGTCGGTCGCGCCTGCGGCCTGCCCGAAGGACAAGGCGTCCGTCCGGGTACTTACTGCGAACCGCGCATGACGACGGTCGGCTCGCAAGACACTACCGGCCCGATGACCCGCGACGAGTTGAAAGACTTGGCTTGTTTGGGCTTCTCCGCCGATATGGTGATGCAGTCTTTCTGTCACACCGCGGCTTATCCGAAACCTGTCGATGTGAGAACCCATAAAGAACTGCCCGCCTTTATTTCTACCCGTGGCGGCGTATCCCTGCGTCCAGGCGACGGCGTGATCCACTCATGGCTCAACCGCCTGCTGCTGCCCGATACCGTCGGTACTGGCGGCGACAGCCACACCCGTTTCCCTATCGGTATTTCCTTCCCTGCAGGCTCCGGCTTAGTTGCTTTTGCAGCAGCCACCGGCGTGATGCCGCTCGATATGCCTGAGTCCGTATTGGTACGCTTCAGCGGCAAGCTGCAACCGGGCGTAACCTTGCGCGATTTGGTGAACGCCATTCCGCTTTACGCGATTAAGCAAGGTTTGCTCACCGTTGCCAAAGCCGGTAAGAAAAATATCTTCTCCGGCCGCATCCTCGAAATCGAAGGCCTGCCTGATTTGAAAGTGGAGCAAGCCTTTGAATTGACCGACGCATCCGCCGAACGCTCCGCCGCAGGCTGTACCGTGAAGCTCAATAAAGAGCCGATTATCGAGTACATGAAATCCAACGTCGTGTTGATGAAAAACATGATTGCCGACGGCTATCAAGACCCGCGCACTTTGGAACGCCGTATCAAAGCCATGGAAAAATGGCTGGCTAATCCGGAGCTGCTCGAAGCGGATAAAGATGCCGAATACGCCGCCGTGATTGAAATCAACATGGACGACATCAAAGAGCCGATTATCGCCTGCCCGAACGACCCGGACGACGTATGCTTCATGTCCGAACGTTCCGGCACCAAAATCGACGAAGTGTTCATCGGTTCGTGCATGACCAACATCGGTCACTTCCGCGCTGCCTCCAAACTCTTGGAAGGCAAGAGTGACATCCCCGTCCGCCTGTGGGTAGCGCCGCCGACCAAAATGGATGCGAAAGAGTTATCCGACGAAGGTCACTACGGCGTACTCGGTCGTGCCGGAGCGCGTATGGAAATGCCGGGCTGCTCATTGTGTATGGGTAACCAAGCCCAAGTACACGAAGGCGCGACCGTCATGTCCACTTCCACCCGCAACTTCCCGAACCGCTTGGGTAAAAACACCTTCGTTTACCTCGGCTCGGCAGAGTTGGCGGCGATTTGCTCCAAACTGGGTAAAATCCCGACCGTTGAAGAATACCAAGCCAACATCGGTATCATCAACGAACAGGGCGACCAAATCTACCGCTATATGAACTTCAACGAAATCGACAGCTACAACGAAGTAGCCGAGACCGTGAATGTTTAACGGGTAGGTAAAACCGTTTCAGACGACCCCTTCAATGGCTAATCCTATGAGGTCGTCTGAAAACAAAAAACAGAACAGTTTTCGCTGTTCTGTTTTTTTTGTTTTCAAGTCAATCACCATATTCACTACTGCCGGATATATCTCCTACCCGCTGATAATACCGTTCACACCTGCTGCCGCTGCCAAACGATACAATATTTCCTGAGGCATATCGTTGTGCCACAGACGGGTAATATTGGCGATAACCGGAAGACGGCACACTTTCCTAACCCGAACGATGGCATCGACATCCAAACGATAGGCATGTTCTGGCTCAAAACTGAGCGTCCCAGCTTCACCAAGCATAATATGGCTGTTGCCGCGCAAAGCGATATGTTCTGCCGCCACCAACCAATCATCAACACGATGATGCTTGTCTTTACACAACACTACCGGCGTATTCAGACGACCTACTTCATCCAAAAGCGTCCGATTGGTCATCATACTGCCGCCTAAATACAAAATATCTGCACTGGCAGATAAGGCCTCATCTATCTGGCGAACATCACGAATACGGACAATGACGGGTTTGCCTGTTTTCTGCAAATCAGAAATTTCCTGAACAATCGCCCGAACCCGTAAGTTTTCACGCTGCTCGTCCACTTTTTCATAAGGGCGCGCCGGAAGGTAAAACGGATCGACAAATACTGCATCCGCCTTTTGCACCCTGTCCGTATCGGCAGTAATATCCAACAGCTTCGCTCCGCCGAATATCACACCCCGTACAACAATCCTGCTGTCTTCCTCGTCTGCCTCACGGCTGATAATTTTCCAATCGTTCAATACCCGGACAACGCGTTCCACATCGGGCAAACGTTCCAATTCATTTGGACGGAACACCCGCTCATCACCAACCGCACCGATAATCGTCCGCTCTTCCCCCCGAGAGACATGCTCTTTCAAGCCCTTATTACGGATAAAACCGATTACTCCCTCTACCGACTCCTGAGAAGCATTCTTACCCATCACAATAATCATCATATATCTCCTGAAACAGACGACAATATTAGCACACTACCGCTTTCAGACGACCTGCCCGCTACAAGGCCTACCACTCACACCTTACATTTACCCTTAATCCCCTATCCGCATTATCCCAAATGTCATGTGCTATACTTTCAGCTATGTTACCTTATTGCCTTTACGCATGAAAAATCCTCTGCTTAATTCAGGAAAATTTTGGCTGAAAACAGTCGTAACTGCGGTCATATTGCTTGTTTGTACCGCAGCCGCCCTGTATGCATCGGTTTATGCCCTGTTTACCCCCGAACGAATCGAAACAACCGTACAAAACGCCTTCAGTGGGACAGGACGGAATATCCGCTTCAGCAGCGACATCCGCCGAAGCTGGTTTCCCCGTCCTACCGTCACCCTAAAAAACGTTACCATTACCCGACCTCATAGCAACCAAACCGCCTTACACATCAAAGAGACCCGTATCGGTCTAGGCTGGAGCAGTCTGTGGAACGATTACCCTTTCATCGAAAAATGGGTTATTACAGGAGCAGATGCCGTGTTATCGCGCACCGATGACGGCAAATGGAACCTGCAAGACCTGTTACATCCTTCCCACCCTACCTCTTTAAACCGTCTGATTATAGAAAACAGCTCTCTGCATATGAATATTGCAGGACAAGCACATATTATCGACAACTTCTATCTAAACGTCCGCAACGACGGTGCTGACGGCCGCCCTTTCAAAATCAACGGCAGCCTGCGCCGTCCAAATCAATCCATCCAATGGCAGGGTAGTGGCGTGTTCAATGCCTCTAAAACCGGTTGGAGCATTCCCAATCTACTTTGGGAAGCATCTGTTGCTGAAAAAGAAAGCAAACTGTCCGCTGATGGAAACGGCACATGGACATGGTCGTCTGAAAACGACTCCCTAAAAGCAGACAACCTCAGCCTACGCACGGATAATCCCGCCCAAAATTTTCACCTGACCGCGCAAATTCCCCGTTTATCCCTTAAAAACAACGTATTGAATATCCCATCGCTCAATGGTGCATTTACAGCAGGCAAGCCGGAAAGCCAATGGAACGGCTCGTTCAAACTCGACAAAGCAAGCATCCGTACCAGCGTTGCCACATTGGATAACTTTGAATTCAACGCCAGCCACAAAAATGCCGCCCATCAGACCAATTTAACCCTGACAGGCCCTCTACTGTGGCAGCAAAACAAAGGATTGCAATCATCCCCAATCAATCTGACCACATTGCAGGATACGGTCAACCGCCTACCCAATCCGCGCTTTATCAGCCAGTTAACCGGATCATTCAACTGGAACGGCAAAGAAAACTGGCAAGGGGATTTCAAAGGCACATTTGACCGCCAGCCCTTTGCGCTTGTATTCAAATATCAACCAACGGAAGGAGAAACACCTCTTTTGGAAGCTGGGATTGCCCTGCAAAAACTCTCACTACTCCCCTACTGGGACGATATACAGGCAAATTCCGGATCAGGCTACCCAACAATCCTCAACAACGGCCAAATCCCACAAATTGATGCCAACATCAAAATCGGCAATGTCCAAATACCCGGCCTGCAACTGGACAATATTGAAACCCTGCTGAATGCCGACAAAGAACACATCGCCCTAAGCCATTTTAAAGCAGGTCTCTACGGTGGTCAGACAGAAGGCGGTATCAGTATGGCAAACACAACTCCGCCCACCTACCATCTCCAACAAAATGCCCAAAACGTACAAATCCGACCATTGTTGCAAGATTTGTTCGGTTTCCACAGTTTCAGCGGCAACGGAGATGCCGTCATCGATTTGACGGCACGGGGCAACAATCGTAAGCAACTCATCCAATCCCTACAAGGGATGCTGACCCTCAATATTTTGGATGGGGCATGGAAAGGTATAGATATAAACCATATCCTCAAAAACGGTATTTCCTCACAGCACCCCGGCGGCGAGCATGCCCAAACCCCTTTCAACCGTTTTACCCTCAATAGCGAAATCGACAAGGGCATCAGCCACCACATCAATACCGAATTGTTTTCTGAACATTTGCACATAGTCAGCAACGGCTACACCGATCTGAATACGCAAGAACTATCCGAGGATCTGCTTATCCGCAACACACTCAATCCTTCAGCCAAGCCCATACCGCTCAAAATACGAGGCAATGTCGCCAACCCGTCCGTTACACTCGACTACAACCGTATTACACACGGCCTAAACAATCCTAAAGAAAAACAAAAGGCATTGGAACAAACATTGCGCGAGCAATGGCACTGGCTCAATCCGGAACGAAAACAAGCGGATAAATAGAAAAGGTCGTCTGAAAATCCAATCATGGTTTTCAGACGACCTTTCAGTATCTTCGCCAATCCGTTTTATTCAAACGGGCGCACTTCCAAACCGAACATACGACGGGCGGTGTTCAGCATTTGGCAGCTGAAGCCCCACTCGTTGTCGTACCAAGCGAACACTTTGACCATGTTGCCGTCGATGACTTTGGTCAGCGTTGCGTCAAAGGTGCTGGCTTGTGTGGTGTGGTTGAAGTCCATAGACACCAGCGGCAGCGTGTTGTAGTGCAACACGCCTTTCAGACGACCTTCTTCTGAGGCGGCTTTCATCAGTGCGTTGATTTCTTCGACGCTGGTATCGCGCGCGGCTTGGAAGCTCAAATCGACGACGGAAACATTGACGGTCGGCACGCGGATGGCGAGGCCGTCGAGTTTACCTTTCAGTTCAGGCAATACCAAACCGACGGCTTTTGCCGCGCCGGTTTTAGTCGGAATCATGTTTTCTACACCGCTGCGGGCGCGGCGCAAATCTTTATGGCGCACATCGGTAACGGTTTGGTCGTTGGTCAAAGCGTGGATGGTGGTCATCACGCCTTTGACGATGCCGATGTTTTCGTTCAGCACTTTGGCAACGGGAGAGAGGCAGTTGGTGGTGCAGGACGCGTTGGAGACGACAGTCATGTCGTCGGTAATCACATCATCGTTCACGCCGTAAACGACCGTTGCGTCAACGTCGGCTTCGCCCGGCGCGGAAATAAGCACTTTTTTCGCGCCGCTTTCCAAATGCACGTTGGCTTTGGATTTGCTGGTAAACGCGCCCGTACATTCCATGACCAAATCAACTTCCAAATCCTTCCATGGCAGTTCGGCGGGGTTGCGGGTGGAGAAAAATGGGATTTTGCGACCGTTAATAATGAGATGGGTTGCATCGTGGGAAATGTCGGCATTAAAGCGACCGTGAACAGTATCAAATTTGGTCAGATGGGCGTTGGTTTCGAGGCTGCCGCTGGCGTTGACGGCGACAACTTCAAGTTGGTCTTGCAGGTTGTAATCGTAAATAGCACGTAATACTTGGCGGCCGATGCGGCCATATCCGTTAATGGCGACTTTAATGCCCATGGTTTTTCCTCTGTTACGGTTGGATAAAGGTTTGCGACCCGAATTATAACAAAAATGTAGTTTGATGTAATTAATGTTTTATCAATCCAGTTACGTATTTCCCATCAACCGTTTTCAGACGATCCATTGGGTAATTTTATGAAACACTGCATCAAAACAAAGTATCATCCCCTTCTTTCACTCCGACCGTCAAAAAATGAAACGTCTGCCATCACGCATCAAATCCCTTGCCTTATCCTTTTTACAGGCAATAGTCATCTTTACCGTATTAGCTGTTGCTGCCGATTGGTGGCGCAAACCCGAACCCCCCGTGCAAATGTCGTCTGAACCGCTGCACCTGCTTTCAGGAGAAACGCTGACACCTGCCTTACTTAGCGCAAACCGTACCGCCGTCCTCTATGTATGGGGAGACTGGTGCCATATCTGCGCCTATACTTCACCTACCGTTTCCCGGCTTGCCGAAGACGGCATTCCTGTTGTCGGTATTGCCCTGCACTCCGGTGCGGATGAGCATATCCGTACCTATATGTCAGAAAAACATCTTGATTTTCCTACGGTCAACGACAACGACGGACGCTTGGCTCAAAAATGGAAAGTCTCCGTTACCCCGAGCATTATCCTGATTAAAAACGGAAAAATGGTTCACTTCACCTCAGGAATCAGCACTTATTGGGGTCTGCGCGCCAGAATTTTTATTTCCGATCTATTCTATTGATGCTGCCTTGCTAGATTCCTTAAAATATAAAGAACTTGAATCCCGTGTAGCACATGACGCTATCGAGTAAATATTCATTTATTGAAAAAATAAACCACCCTTATCATGACAAGTGATGATTTTGTTGAGATTATGTCAAAAATAGACTAATATACGAACATAAGAAAATACGGAACATTACTATCAAAACAAACTTACGGAATGTTATCTGATTTTTGGTTCGATACTTTTGCTCCCACGCATTCGCCGCTTTCACAGGGCTCTTATAATGACAATACAGCCTTTACAAATCTGCCTCACGCTTCAAAGGTTTGTTTATCGGTAACAACGGAGACCCCTCATGCCCAACCAATCCAAACATGCGTCTATTAACATCGGTCTGATTCAAGCGCGGGAAGCGTTAATGACCCAATTTCGTCCTATTCTGAACCAAGCCAATATCACCGACCAGCAATGGCGCATCATCCGCCTGCTTGCCGAGAACGGCACATTGGACTTTCAAGACCTTGCCAATCAGGCATGCATCCTGCGCCCCAGCCTGACCGGCATCTTGACCCGCTTGGAAAAAGCAGGCCTCGTTGTACGCCTGAAGCCGTCCAACGACCAACGCCGCGTCTATTTGAAGCTGACAAACGAAGGCGAAAAACTTTTCGAATCCATCGGCGCGCAAGTGGACGAACGTTACGATGCCATCGAACAAGTGCTTTCCAAAGAAAAAATGCTCGAACTCAAAGAGCTGCTGGCGGCGCTGTCGAAAATCGAACAGCACCTGAAATAAAAAAGCACGACGAATGACAGATTCGGCACACACACTCAAGCATCCGTTCAGGGATGCCATGGCATCCTGCGCCGCAGGCGTACACGTCATCACGACTGATGGAGAATCTGGCCGTTACGGTATTACCATGACTGCCGTTACCCCCGTTACCGACGAACCGCCGACCATTATGCTCTGCATCAACCGGAAGTCGGCAATCATTCCGATTCTTCAGACTAACCGTGACTTGTGCATCAATACCCTATCTGAAAGCCAACAGGACATCGCAGAACACTTTGCCGGCCTGACCGGGCTTTCCCCTGAAGAACGCTTTGCCTACCATATTTGGAACAGGGGCGAAACCGGGCAACTCGAAGTCGAAGGCGCACTGGCGCATCTGCACGGACGTATCGTTTCACAACACGAAATCGGGACGCATTTTATCTTTTACGTCGAAATCAACGAAATCAAAAATTCCGGCACACACCCCCCGGCTTTATTGTATTTCCGACGGCAATTCAAATCATTGGAATAAAGCTCCCCAAGCTCGCAAAGTCGTCTGAAACCTTCAAATTTCATTTTCAGACGACTTTGAGCCAGCCTCCCCAATCCCGACAGACTGCCCATCATTTCATTATCCAAACTTATCCATATCCCCCATGAAAGCAATGATACTTGCCGCAGGACGCGGCGAACGGATGCGCCCGCTGACCGACCATACCCCCAAACCCCTGCTGCAAGTCGGCAGCGAACCCTTAATCGGCTGGCACTTACGTCGTCTGAAAACCGCAGGCTTCACTGAAATCGTCATCAATCACGCCTGGCTCGGCGAACAAATCGAAACCACGCTCGGCGACGGCTCGCAATACGGCGTATGCATCGCCTATTCCCCTGAAAAAGCAGGCGGCTTGGAAACCGCAGGCGGCATTGCCACTGCCCTACCCCTGCTTGGCGACGCACCATTCCTCGTTGTCAATGGCGACGTGCTAACCGACATCGACTTTTCCAAAGCCCGACAGACCGCCGAAGCATTGCCCCATTCAGACAAACTCGCCTGCCTATGGCTGGTTGACAACCCGCCGCACAATCCTGACGGAGACTTCGCCCTACTTGCCAACGGCCTAGCCTCTTCAGACAGATCAGCAGGCGAAGCCTTGACTTTCAGCGGCGTAGGCGTTTACCGCCCCAAACTCTTCCGCAATACACCGCCGCACCAGCCGGCCAAACTCGCCCCCCTCCTGCGCCAAGCAATGAACGAAGAAAAGGTTGACGCGCAAAAACACAACGGTCTTTGGTTGGATGTCGGAACGGTAGAGCGGCTGAACGAAGCAACCCAAATCGTACAAAACTGGTAATCCTCCATCTTGATTTAAAAATAAAAAGGTCGTCTGAAACCCGTTTCCAAGTTTTCAGACGACCTTTTTATTGTCCTTTATCTTTTATCAACCGCTTTCTGTCTTGCCTTGATCCACCCGTTTGCCATCATCAGGCACAACCCCGACCAAATCAAACCATAGCTGATTAAAGCCCCGGGCTGCAAAGGCTCGCCCAAAAACGTTACCGATACGGCAAACAGCAAAACAGGCTCCAAATAACTCATCATGCCGAAGACAGCGACCGGCAATAATTGATTTGCCTTCAGGTTCAAATGCATGGCTACCGCGCTGTTTATCCCCAGCAATACCACAAACCCCGCCAATACCGGTATATCGGCAATCAAACCTAACGTATCCGTAAAAAATACGATATACACCAGCGCACACGGCGCAATCACCATCAAATCCAGCGTCAGCCCGACCAAGGGCGGCACGCCCAACCTTCGCCGCAGCAGGTAATAAACAGGATAAGTGCCGAACACCCACACCGTTGCCCACGAAAACGCTCCCATCCGCAGCCATTCCCACGCCACGCCGGCACACGCCAGCATGACCGCCGCCGTTTGCAGGCGGTTGAGGCGTTCTTTAAACCAAATCCGCCCGCACAACATCATAGCCAGCGGAAACAGAAAATAACCCATCGCCACATTCACGCCCTCCCCGTTGACGGGCGACCAGACAAACAGCCACAACTGGCTCGCAAAAACAGGGGTGGGCAGGAAAATCAACAGCCAGCGTTTCCAATCCCGGCCGACGCCGCGTATAAATCTGTCTGCCGCCTGCCAGCCGCCCACCATCCCCATCAGGACGAACAAAGCCGCCAGCATCGCCACCATACGCCAAGCGAAGACTTCCGTCCCCGTCATCGGCTTCATCCAAATTCCGTATAAAAACAACACAACAAACAAAATATTGGACAACGCCGCCGCAATCAGACCTTTCGACAAATCCGTCATTTCAGACGACCTTACGCAATGAATAAAAGGTGTATTGTAGAATAACCTTATAGGAACTTCCCGTATTTATAGTGGATTAAATTTAAATCAGGACAAGGCAACGAAGCCGCAGACAGTACAGA